>Ga0255764_10000905_pt1 | contig 26047 bp, 24 predicted proteins | sample 071ome_30_FD_179964 | JGI IMG/M metagenome (GOLD analysis project Ga0255764, IMG submission 179964) | Coastal salt marsh microbial communities from the Groves Creek Marsh, Skidaway Island, Georgia - 071406AT metaG (version 2) | ecosystem: Environmental > Aquatic > Marine > Intertidal zone >... | reverse complement strand
CCTACCGGCGGTGTAATCATGCCGATCTCCATGTTCACCACCATAATGATACCGAGGTGAATTGGGTCAATGCCAAGCTTCATAGCGATTGGGAATACCAAAGGCGCCACAATGATGATCAGACCCGACGGCTCCATAAACTGACCACCGATCAGCAGGATCACGTTTACGAGAATCAAAAACATGATTGGGCCAAAGCCGGCATCCAACATTGCACGAGCGATATCTTGCGGTATCTGCTCCTCAGTCAACACGTGCTTCAAAATCAATGCATTGGCAATGATAAACAACAGCATGATGGTGAGACGACCACCCTCCAGCAAGGTCTTTTTATGGTCCTTGTGGAATAACGCCGGCACCAGATAAATAACAAAATCGAAGATGCCTTTCACAAATGCTGCAACTCGGGATTCACCCGTCTGTCGCTTAGGGCGGTTCTTAAGCGGCCCCATATCACGATAGATAAAGTTTGCAATTAAGAAGGCGTATACCGAGGCCACAGCAGCTGCTTCAGTTGGGGTAAAGATGCCGCCGTATATACCACCTAAGATAATAACGATTAGGAACAATCCCCAACCCGCATCAACAGCTGCAAGGTAAATCTCTTTCCAGCCTGCCCAAGGTTGTGCTGGTAGGTTTTTATAACGTGCAACGACATAGATGCCGATCATCAACATAACGCCAGCCAGCAGACCTGGAATAACACCCGCCAAGAACATACGGCCTACGGATACGTCAGTTGCTGCTGCATAGACCACCATCACAATAGAAGGCGGAATCAAAATACCTAGAGTCCCCGCGTTACAAATAACGCCGGCCGCAAATTCTTTCTTATAGCCAACCTTGACCATGCCTGCGATAACCAATGTACCAATTGCCACAACCGTTGCAGGTGATGAGCCAGATAAGGCTGCAAACAACATACAGGCAAAAACACCTGCTATCGCTAAGCCACCCTTAACATGACCAACAGCTGCGATAGCAAAACGAATGATCCGTTTTGCTACACCGCCAGTCGACATATATGACGAGGCAAGGATAAAGAATGGAATAGCTAATAAGGTGTAGTGGCCCTCAAAGGCATCAAACATAGTCTGAGCAATCGAAGATAACGAGCTATCAGAAAACGAGAGCAAGAACAGAACACTGGATAAACCCAATGCCACTGCAATTGGCACACCGATAGCAAGAAAAGTAATAACCAATAAAAAAAGAAGAAAAGCTTCCATCTGTTAGCCCTCCTTCTCTGGTTTCGTCATTTCATCCATCATATCTTCGGCCTCGTGACTGGCGATAACCATGTCCTTTTGACCGGTCCAGATATGCCACCCCACTTCAAGAAAACGTAACGCCATCAGGGTAAAACCAAGCGGCAAAATAAAGTATGGGATGTAGCGAGGAATGTTTTCGTAAAGAGGCTCGCCATCTTCAACAAAACCGACTAGTGACTGGATAAAAATCGGGAAAGGTACGTCTTCAGACTCCAAGAAAGACATCTTGGTAAAAAAACGCCACCAATATTCAATACTGCCAGCAAGTAACAAACCGGCAAATAGCAGACACGCTGCAACAGAGAGCAATCCAAGAGTTTTCTTAACTCCAGGCGATTGCTTATTAACAATGACATCAACACCTAAATGAGCTGACGTCTTAACTGCATAACTCATACCGAATAACACAAGCCACGCGAATAAATAAACCGTAGCTTCGAGCGCCCAAAGAATATTGTCATTAAAGACATATCGCGCGACCACATTTGCAAAGGTTAAACCTGTCATTGCTGCCAAAATTAGCGCAATAAAGTTTTCTTCAAGATTATTAATGAAACGAGAGATAGGACCTGTTGGCGTGTAACTCATAATTATTATCTAGTGTTGAGTTAAATTAAAAAGGGCCGGCAATGCCGGCCCCTCTCTACGACTCAAAATTACATTTGATTCGCTTTTTGTGCTGCATCAATCATGTCAGCACCAATATCACCTGCGAATTGATCCCATACAGGCTTCATTGCATTTACCCAAGCTGAACGCTGAGCTGGTGACAATTGACGAACTTCCTTACCAGAAGCGACAACCTTCTGACGATTCGCGTTGTTGATATCAGTTGACTTAGCATTTGCTTCAGCAGTCACTTCGTCAATGATCTTTTTCAGTTGCGAACGAGTATCGCCATCTAAAGAATTCCAGAAATCAGTTGAGGTAACCAACAAGTAATCCAACACACCATGGTTAGATTCAGTTACACCATCTTGAACTTCGAAGAACTTCTTAGTGAAGATGTTTGACCAGGTATTTTCCTGACCATCGATAACGCCAGTCTGTAGACCACCGTACACCTCTTTAAACGACATCTTCTGTGGGTTTGCATTAACTGCCTCAAATTGAGCCTTCAATACATCAGAAGTCATGATGCGGAATTTCAAACCTTCTGCGTCTTTAGGAGATACCAATGGCTTGTTTGCAGATAACTGCTTCATGCCGTTGTGCCAGTAACCCAAGCCTTGCAGACCTTTACGCTGCATCGAGTCCAATAGCTTCTGACCAGCGTCAGAGTTTTGGAAACGGTCAACTGCATTGATGTCGTTAAACATGAATGGCAAGTCAAAGATACGGAACTTTTTGGTGAACTTTTCAAACTTTGACAATGAAGGTGCCGCTAACTGAACGTCACCGCCCAACATCGCTTCCAACACTTTCTTGTCATCGTATAACTGAGAGTTAGGGAAGACTTGCATACAAACCTTGCCATCCATCTCTTTGTTAACACGCTTTGCTAATTCTTCAGCTGCTTCACCTTTTGGGTGACCTTTTGCTGCAGTTACGTGACTGAACTTAATTACGGTTTCGCCACTTTGACATTCATCAGCTGCTTGCGCAGAACCGAATGCGAGGACCAACGACATCGCGGTCGCCAATTTGGTCATTGCTTTCATCCAACTTCTCCTTGGTTAAAGTTGTTATCTTGTAATTTATAATTAAGGGTGTGTGAACACACTGTGTAAACAACGCTGCAATTCTAGACGTGCAGCCTAGGTTTTGAAAGGTAAAAAGCCTGAACAAAGTGCACATTAGAATATGACTAATCAGTAATTTTCTTTACTGTAGATCACCAAAAGATCCATAAGAATTTATTCCTAGATCAAGTCATCATTTCTTGAGCAACGCATCGAATTTGGCGGTGGCAACCGACTCAAATTTCCCACCCTGTTGAGCCTTGATCAAAAAGTACGCAGCCAGATTATGCCGCCTAGCAAACTCAACACCTTTCTTATTACCCATCACCATCAAAGCAGTTGCCAACGCATCCGCATCAGCGCAGCTAGCGTGTAAAACCGTGACTGAAACCAAAGCATGATTTATAGGAGCTCCGGTCAGTGGGTTAATGGTGTGGGAGTAACGCACACCATCCTTTTCAAAATAATTTCGGTAATCGCCAGAGGTTGCCATCGCAATATTGGTGATGGGCAATACGTGTTGTACAACGCGCTCCGTAGTTAATGGCGCTTCAATCGCAATTTTCCATGACTCGCCGTTAGGCTTATTCCCTGAGAGTTTTAGCTCCCCACCGATCTCTACTAGATAATTGTTGATGCCCTTGCCCACTAAAAGTGACGCAAGCTGGTCGACGGCATATCCCTTTGCAATGGCAGACAGGTCTACCTGAAGGTTGGTTGCTTTTGTTAACAAAGGTGGATTCTGACTAACACCGAGTTTTTGATATCCCACACGAGTGCCTAAAGATTCAATCCTTTCACTGCTTGGCGCAGAGACAATCCTGCCCTCGGGACCAAAACCCCACAGGTTTACCAACGGGCCCACGGTAATATCAAAAGCCCCGCCCGTTTGCTGACTAAGAGATTGAGATCGCTGAATCAGATTTGCTAGCTCAGCCGACACAGGCATCTCACCTGAACGCAATGCATTAAAGCGCGAGATCTCACTCTCCGGGATATAAGTCGACATCTGCTGATTAATAAGCGCAAGGCGCTCTTCGACAGCTTGCTGAATCTCCGCTACCTGACGATCATTTTTAGCTACCCAGCGGAGTGAATAGCTGGTTCCCATGGTTGAACCATCAAAGCCAACAAGCTGCTCTTTTGCTGAATCACTACACCCTACTAAAACAAAAACGGCTAGTAGCCAGACTACTAACCGTTTTGTTGGATTGATCGATCGATGAGACATGCTCAACAGTATATCGCTTTAGAAAGCATCACCCGGAATACGCACAAAACCTTCCATTAAGATACGCGCACTTCGACCCATCGAAACCTTTTCAACGATCCAACGACCATCTACTTCAGAAGCCGTTGCACCCACCTTCAAAGTACCGGATGGATGACCAAAGGTAACGGTATCGCGCTCGCCACCGCCGGCCGCTTCATTAACCAGGGTGCCAGGAATAGCTGCCGCAGTACCAATTGCCACAGCCGCTGTACCCATCATTGCATGATGCAACTTACCCATGGATAAGGCACGCACATTCAAATCGATATCACCTTCACCAATCGCTTTACCGCTTGACGAGCTATACGCTGCAGGCGGTGCCACAAATGCCACCTTTGGCGTGTGCTGACGTGCTGCAGCTTCTGAGATATCACTGATCAATCCCATTTTTACTGCACCATAAGCGCGAATAGTTTCGAAACGCTCTAGTGCTGCATCATCACCGTTAATTGCATCTTGTAGCTCTGTGCCGGTGTATCCAATATCTGCAGCGCGCAAGAAAATGGTCGGAATACCCGAGCTGATCATAGTTGCCTCAAAGGTTCCAACACCCGGGACTTCAAGCTGATCAATCAAGTTGCCTGTTGGGAACATGTCTTCAGAAGGATCTACTGGGCTGACAAAATCGATCTGCACTTCTGCAGATGAGAATGTCACACCATCAAGCTCGAAATCACCAGTCTCTTGAACCTCACCATTAGTGATGGGCACATGGGCAATAATTGTCTTACCAATGTTCTTCTGCCAAATACGCACCACTGCAATGCCATTCTCAGGCACGCGGCTAGGATCAACCAAACCACTTGCCACAGCAAAAGACCCAACCGCAGATGTGAGGTTGCCGCAGTTACCACTCCAATCGACAAAGGCACGATCAATAGCTACCTGACCGAATAAATAATCCACATCGTGATCAGGCTGATCACTCTTAGCCAAGATAACCGTCTTGCTAGTACTTGATGTTGCACCACCCATGCCATCGGTATGCTTACCGTATGGATCAGGGCTACCAATCACGCGTAACAAAATATTGTCACGCACCTCGCCCGGCACCTGTGCAGCTTGCGGAAGATCTTCTAACTTAAAGAAAACGCCTTTAGAGGTGCCACCACGCATATAGGTGGCTGCAATTTTGATTTGCGGAGCATGCGCCATATCGAATCCTTACGCAGCCGATGACTCAAGGAAGTCTTGAGCAAAGCGTTGCAATACACCGCCCGCCGCATAGACAGTCACTTCTTCAGCGGTATCTAAACGACACGTCACAATGATGTTGGTTGATGTGCCATCACGGCGTGTCATCTCAACAACCAAATCACAGCGAGGTGAAATATCACCCAACACCGTGAAGGTCTCAGTGCCATCGATATTGAAACTCTCGCGGGTCTCGCCCTCTTTAAACTCTAACGGCAGCACACCCATACCTACCAAGTTGGTACGGTGAATACGTTCAAAACCTTCAGCAATAATCGCCTCAACGCCTGCCAAACGCACACCCTTGGCCGCCCAGTCACGCGATGAACCTTGACCATAGTCAGCGCCAGCGACAATACATAAAGGCTGCTTACGATTCATGTAGGTCTCTATAGCTTCCCACATGCGCATCTGCTGACCTTCCGGCTCAACACGTGCCAATGAACCTTGAATGACTTCACCATTCTCATCACGACACATTTCATTGAGCAGCTTAGGATTCGCAAAGGTGGCACGCTGCGCGGTCAAGTGATCGCCACGGTGTGTTGCATACGAATTAAAGTCTTCTTCGGGCAGGCCCATCTTGGCTAAATACTCACCCGCTGCAGAGCTTGCCAAGATCGCATTCGATGGTGACAAGTGATCGGTTGTGATGTTGTCACCCAAGACCGCCAAAGGACGCATATCTTTCATTGTACGCTCACCGGCTAGCGCGCCTTCCCAATATGGAGGACGGCGGATGTAGGTACTCATCTCACGCCAATCATAAAGGGGACTTTTCGCCTCTTCGATAGCACCGAGATCAAACATTGGCTCGTAAATAGCACGGAACTGTTCTGGCTTAACGAACTCAGAAACGATCGCATCAATCTCCCCATCTGATGGCCAAATATCTTGCAGACGAATCTCGTTACCACTCGCATCTTTACCAAGAACATCGTTCTCAATATCAAAACGCATCGTGCCTGCAATGGCATACGCAACAACCAGTGGAGGCGATGCAAGAAACGCTTGCTTCGCATAGGGATGAATACGGCCATCGAAGTTACGATTACCGGATAACACCGCCGTTGCGTAGAGATCACGATCAATGATCTCTTGTTGAATCTTTGGATCCAACGCACCACTCATGCCATTACATGTCGTACAAGCATAAGCCACGATACCAAAGCCCATCTTTTCCAGCTCAGGTAACAAACCTGACTCTTCGAGATACAGCTTTGCAACTTTAGAACCTGGTGCAAAAGAAGATTTAACCCAAGGTTTACGAATCAACCCTAACTCATTCGCTTTTTTAGCCACCAAGCCTGCGGCAACCACGTTACGAGGGTTTGATGTATTGGTACATGAAGTAATCGCTGCAATGATCACTGCACCATCTGGCATCAAACCTTCTGCTTCTTCAGCTTGGGCTTTATCTAGATTAACGGCGATCTCACGCTCACCAAGTGCTGTTGTTGGTAAGCGGCGATGCGGGTTTGATGGACCAGCCATGTTACGCACAACCGACGATAGATCGAACTCGAGCACGCGCTCGTAATGCGCCTCAGCTAAATCATCTGCCCAAAGTCCAACCGTCTTGGCATAGTTTTCAACCAACTGAACTTGCTGTGGATCACGACCTGTCAACTTTAAGTAATCGATAGTCTGCTCATCGATATAGAACATACCGGCTGAAGCACCATACTCAGGCGTCATATTCGAAATCGTCGCACGGTCACCAATGGTTAACTTCTTTGCACCTTCGCCAAAGAACTCGACATACGATGAAACCACACGCTCTTGACGTAAAAACTCAGTGATCGCCAACACGATATCGGTAGCCGTAATACCAGGCTTACGCTCACCCACCAGGCGAACACCCACAATCTCTGGCAAACGCATCATAGATGCGCGACCTAGCATCACGTTCTCAGCTTCAAGACCACCTACGCCAATCGCAATGACACCTAAAGCATCAACGTGAGGTGTGTGCGAGTCAGTGCCCACACAGGTATCCGGGAAAGCCAAGCCGTCACGGTTTTGAATAACCGGTGACATCTTCTCCAGATTGATCTGGTGCATGATGCCGTTACCCGCAGGGATAACATCGACGTTTTTAAAGGCTGTCTTTGTCCATTCAATAAAGTGGAAACGATCTTCGTTACGACGATCTTCAATCGCACGATTCTTCTCGAACGCTTCTGGATCAAAACCTGGTGCTTCAACTGCCAATGAGTGATCGACGATCAATTGTGTGGGTACAACAGGATTAACCTTTGACGGATCACCGCCCTTATCTGCAATCGCATCACGCAAACCCGCCAAATCAACAAGCGCTGTTTGACCCAAGATGTCATGACATACCACGCGCGCCGGATACCACGGGAAATCCAAATCACGCTTAAAGCCAATGATCTGCTTCAAACACGCGTCTAATGACTTAGGGTCACAACGACGCACCAACTGCTCTGCCAAGACACGCGAGGTGTATGGCAACTTGGCGTACGCGCCCTTTTCAATTGACTCGACTGCCTCGATCACATCGTAGTAATCAAGATCAGTACCAGGAAGAGGTTTACGAAATGCAGTATTGCTCATGTTTTATATCCAACAATTATGAGCGCTTGTTCAATGGAACAAACTTAAGGTTTTCAGGACCGGTGTAATTCGCTGATGGGCGAATAATCTTGCCATCTTGGCGCTGCTCGATAACGTGAGCACCCCAGCCAGTTACACGTGCGATAACAAACAACGGTGTGAACATATCTGTTGGTACACCCATTTGGTTATAAGACACCGCAGAGAACCAATCCAAATTCGGGAACATCTTTTTGATATCCCACATCACACTTTCTAAACGCTCAGCCACGTCGTACATCTTGGTGTCACCTTGCTCGTCAGAAAGCGACTTTGCAACGCGCTTGATCACGTCATTACGTGGATCACCCACGGTGTAAACCGGGTGACCAAAACCAATCACAATCTCTTTACGGCCAACACGTTCACGAATGTCTTCCTCGGCTGTATCCGGATCGTTATAACGCGATTGAATGCGGAAAGCCTCTTCGTTAGCACCACCATGCTTAGGGCCACGCAAGGCACCAATTGAACCTGTAATCGATGAATACAAATCTGAATTTGTGCCCGCAATGACACGACCGGTAAAAGTCGACGCATTGAATTCGTGTTCTGCATAGAGAATCAATGAGGTGTGCATTGCGCGCACCCATGACTCAGAGGGCGCTTCACCGTGCAACAAATGCAAGAAGTGACCACCCACTGAATCATCATCGGTTTCCACTTCAATACGCTTGCCGTTAACTGCAAAGTGATACCAGTACAGCAACATCGAACCAAAACTTGCCATCAAGCGATCGATAATGTCGCGCGCTTCAGCTTCTGGGTGCGATTCGTTCTCTGGCATACAACAACCCAGAACTGACGCACCGGTGCGCATCACATCCATCGGGTGGGCTGATGCCGGCAACGCTTCCAATGCTTGCTTAACCGCTTGCGGCAAACCACGCATCGACTTCAAACGCTTCTTATAGCTTTTGAGCTCAGCTGCATTTGGCAATTTACCGTGAACAATAAGGTGTGCCACCTCTTCAAACTCACAGGTCTCTGCAAGATCTAGGATGTCATAACCACGATAATGAAGATCATTACCTGTGCGACCGACAGTACAAATCGCGGTATTACCCGCAGCAGTACCTGATAAAGCAACGGATTTTTTGGCTTTTGGTAAAACTTGTTCGCCCATAGTTATGCTCCTTATTTATCGTCTTCACAGCTTGTAAATAGCGCATCTAACTTCTGCTCAAAGTCGTGATAACCAAGGTAATCGTAAAGATCCATACGTGTCTGCATAGTGTCGATAACACCTGCCTGAGAACCGGTCTCTCGCAAATTTTTATAAACATTTAACGCAGCCGCATTGGCCGCACGGAAAGCACTTAATGGATACAACGCAATACTGACACCAACACTTGCCAACTCATCAGTGGTAAACAATGGCGTTGAACCGAATTCAGTGATGTTTGCCAATACAGGCACATCAACATGCTTAATGAACTCTTCGTATTGCGAAAGCTGTGTCATAGCTTCTGGGAAGATTGCATCCGCGCCCGCTTCAACACAGGCACATGCACGATCAATCGCTGACTGCATGCCTTCCACTGCCAACGCATCGGTACGTGCCATCAAGACAAAATCAGGATCGTATTTCGCATCAACCGCCGCCTTAATACGATCAACCATCTCACCTTGTGAAACGACTGCTTTATTAGGACGGTGACCACAACGCTTTTGCGCCACCTGGTCTTCAATATGCACAGCGGCCGCACCACCTTTAATCATGCTGCGAACTGTGCGCGCAATATTAAAAGCACCGCCCCAGCCAGTATCGATATCCACCATGACTGGCAAGGTGGTGACATCGGTAATACGGCGCAAGTCGATCAATACGTCTTCCATCGTGGTGATGCCCAAATCAGGGATACCGCATGATCCGGCTGCAACACCGCCACCTGAGATATACAGTGATTTATAGCCACTCGCCTCGGCTAAACGTGCGTGATAAGCGGTAGTTGCACCAACGCATTGCAATGGCTTTTCTTCTGCCATTGCTTGTCTAAATTTAGCGCCTGCTGATTCAATCGACATTGTTTCTTTCCTTCTCAAAAGTCATCTCGCTTCTTGTGAAAGCGAATGAGGTTTGGACTACTCAATTCTGTTGTGTAAGTAATCGTTCTACGTTTTCACGAGACGCACGTATGTGCGATCGCATTAAGAGCTCAGCCATCTCGCCATCACCTCTAGCAATCGCTTCAGCGATATTGCGATGTTCAACAATCGCAATTGGTCCACGCTTGCTGCGCATGCCAAATTGATATCGATACAAACGCACGAGGTAATACAGGTCGTTACACAGCAACTTGATCAAATGATCACTGCCGCTCCCCATCACCACTTGGTAGTGAAAATCGAGATCGCCTGACTCTTGAAAATAGTTATTGCCCGCATCTTCATTGATCGTTTCGCCGTGCTGATCAAGTGTCTCCATTAAGGTCTGAACTTGCTCAGGCGTCATCTTGGCTGCAGCTAAACGCGCTGCCATGCCTTCAAGCGCTTCGCGCACACGGAAGATATCGAGCAAATGATCGCTGCTCATTTGAATCACACGCGCACCCACATTGGCACGACGCTCAACTAAGCCCATTGCAGCAAGCTGACTAATCGCTTCACGCAAAGGACCACGGCTTATGCCATAGGTTTGCGCAAGCTCAGCCTCGCTGATCTTGGTACCTGCCGGAATGGTGCCTTCAACAATTGCTTCACGCAGCTGTTGGAATACCCGCTCCGGTATGGTTTTCAAATGTTCAACGCTAACAGCCATTTACTTGGCGTAACCTAAACCCTGAAGTGCTTCGGTAATCTCATCAAGGATCGCAGGATCATCGATGGTCGCAGGCATCTTCCACTCAGTACCGTCAGCAATGCTCGACATGGTGCCACGTAAAATCTTGCCTGAACGCGTCTTTGGCAAACGCTTAACAACCGTAACCAGCTTAAACGCAGCAACAGGACCAATCAGATCGCGCACGCGCTGAATTAACTCTTTGCGAAGCTCATCCATGTCGCGATCGACACCGGCTTTAAGCACAACCATACCCAAAGGCATCTGGCCTTTAAGCGCATCAGCAACGCCGATAACCGCACATTCAGCGATATCCGCATGACCTGCGAGAACCTCTTCCATCGCACCCGTTGATAGACGATGACCAGCAACGTTAATCACGTCGTCAGTACGCGACATGATCCATAGGTAGCCATCTTCATCTTTAAATCCAGCATCACCGGTTAGGTAGTAGCCTGGATATTTAGATAGGTACGAATCGATAAAGCGTTGATCGTTATTCCACAGTGTTGGCAAACACGATGGTGGCATTGGCAACTTAACCACGATGTTACCCATATCGCCCGCTGCCTTTTCATTACCCTCTTCGTCCAACACTTGAACGTCATAACCCGGCATCGCAACGGTTGGTGAACCCGGCTTAACTTCCATTGGCTCAATACCTAATGGATTCGCCGCAATGCCCCAGCCGGTTTCTGTCTGCCACCAGTGGTCAACAACTGGCTTACCGAGTTTGTCGCGCGCCCAGAATAAAGTGTCTGGATCACAACGCTCACCCGCAAGGAACAACGAATCCATGCAAGAGAGATCATATTTCTTCATGTATTCCGCATCCGGATCTTCTTTTTTGATTGCGCGGAATGCGGTTGGTGCCGTGAACAACACTTTGACTTTGTATTGTTCAATCACTCGCCAGAAAGCACCTGGATCAGGTGTGCCAACAGGTTTACCTTCATACATCACGGTCGTACAACCTGCGAGTAATGGTGCATAAACAATGTAGCTATGACCAACAACCCAACCTACGTCAGAAGCTGCCCAGTAAACATCACCCGGCTCAACGTTATAGATACCTTTCATGGTCCAGTGCATCGCAACCGCGTGGCCACCGTTGTCACGCACTACACCTTTAGGCTGACCCGTTGTACCTGAGGTATACAAAATATAGAGCGGATCAGTTGCATCAACTGGCACACACTCGGTTGGCTCTGCTGACTCAACTGCAGTCATCCAATCAATGTCGCGACCTTCGATCAATGGTGCTTCAGCTTGTGGGCGCGCATAAATCACGCAGCTTGAAGGCTTGTGAGTTGAAAGCTCGATTGCCTCATCAAGCAATGGCTTGTACTCAACAACTCGGTTTGGCTCGATACCACAAGACGCACTCACAATCGCTTTTGGTTGTGCATCATTGATACGCGTCGCTAACTCATTAGCCGCAAAGCCACCAAATACAACTGAGTGAATCGCACCTAAACGCGCACAAGCGAGCATCGCGATAGCCGCTTCTGGAATCATTGGCATATAAACTAAGACGCGATCGCCTTTCTCAACACCTTGAGCTCGAAGCACGCCAGCAAGCTTAGCAACTGCGTCACGCAATTCACTGTAGGTATAGGTCTTTGCATTGCCCGTGACGGGTGAATCGTAGATCAACGCATTGCGGTCACCATTGCCCGCTTCGACATGACGATCCAACGCGTTATGACAGGTATTGAACTTGCCACCAACAAACCAGCGCGGAACCGGCTTGGCATCCATGTCCAAAATCTTGTCAGCTGGCTTGAACCATTCGAGATGACTCGCCGCTTCACCCCAAAAGGCTTCTGGGTCATTGATGGATTGCTGATAGAGCTCCTGATAGGTCGACATGCTTATCTCCCGGTGTTTTTATTGATGACTACAATTTAATTGTCGACAATTTTAGCGGTTGAACCGGCTTTTTTCCGATTTACACCCATTTAATCTTTCAATATTGTCAACAATATTAGAATTTGCTGATAAAAAAATGGTCCGAATCCCGAGGGAGACGAACCATTTTTCTTTAGGCTTTTTAAGCGTTTACGACTGCTCTGCCAAATGCAGCCAGGTATCGATAACTGTATCCGGATTCAACGAAACACTTTCGATGCCCTGATCCAACAACCACTTGGCCAGATCTGGATGATCCGAAGGACCCTGACCACAAATACCAATGTACTTATTGGCTTTGCGTGCCGCTTGAATGGCCATCGACAACATCTTCAATACCGCAGGATTACGCTCATCAAAGCTATGCGCGATCAATGCCGAGTCACGATCAAGACCTAGAGTCAGTTGTGTCATGTCGTTCGAACCGATTGAGAAACCATCGAAGTACTCAAGGAACTCATCTGCAAGCACGGCATTCGATGGCAACTCGCACATCATAATGATCTTCAGACCATTCTCACCACGCTTCAGACCGTTCTTGCCTAACAGTTCGATAACTTGCTGTGCTTCATCCAAAGTACGTACGAATGGGATCATCACCTGCAGATTGGTCAGCCCCATGGTTTCGCGAACGAAACGAATCGCTTCACACTCCATCTCAAAGCATTCACGGAAGCTGTCAGAGATATAACGAGATGCGCCACGAAAACCAATCATTGGGTTTTCTTCTTCTGGCTCGTACAAGGTACCGCCGATCAAGTTTGCATATTCATTCGACTTAAAGTCAGACATACGCAAAATGACAGGACCTGGCGCAAATGCCGCCGCTAAGGTGGAAACACCTTCAATAACGCGCTTCACAAAGTAATCGCGTGGCGCACCGTACGCTTCAATACGCTTACCAATAGTTGCCTTAAGATCAGCATCTGTCAGCTTATCGAAGTCCAACAAGGCTTTAGGGTGAACACCCACCATGTTGTTAATCACAAATTCCAAACGCGCCAAGCCAACACCCGCATTCGGGATTTGAGCAAAGCTAAAGGCACGCTCTGGATTGCCCACGTTCATCATTATCTTAAGAGGCACATCAGGCATGCTATCGAGCTCAACGCGGTTGATCTCGAAAGGAATCTCACCTTCGTAAACGAAACCAGTATCACCTTCTGCACATGACACTGTAACTGGCGCACCATCGGTCACGGTTTCAGTAACATCACCACAACCCACAACCGCAGGCACACCCAGCTCACGCGCAATGATTGCTGCGTGACAGGTACGACCACCACGATTGGTCACAATCGCTGCGGCACGTTTCATGATCGGCTCCCAGTCAGGATCGGTCATGTCGGTAATCAAAACGTCACCTGGCTGGATCTTATCCATGTCATCCAAGCTGTGGATGATCTTGGCAACACCTGACCCAATACGCGCACCGATTGAACGACCCTCTGAAAGCACCTTGCCAGTCCCTTTCAACGCATAGCGCTCAAGGACATTACCGGTACGACTTTGAACTGTTTCTGGACGTGCTTGAACGATGTAAAGCTGACCATCGCCACCATCAAGCGCCCACTCGATATCCATAGGACGCTCGTAGTGTTTCTCAATCGCCACTGCCTGACGTGATAACTCTTCTACTTGCTCATCGGTAATACAGAACAGGCCACGTTGTGCTTCATCGACATTCACGATCTCAACCGGCTTAGGACCGCCGTTTGAGTAAATCATTTTGATCGCTTTACCACCGACATTACGACGCAGTACCGCTGGCTTGCCCGCAGCTAAGGTTGGCTTGTGAACATAAAATTCATCTGGGTTAACCGCACCCTGCACTACCATCTCGCCAAGACCGTAACTACCGGTAACAAACACGGCATCGCGGAAACCACTTTCGGTATCGAGGGTGAACATAACGCCACTAGCACCGATATCAGAACGAATCATCTTCTGTACACCAGCTGACAATGCCACCAAAGAATGATCAAACCCTTGGTGAACGCGATAAGCGATTGCGCGGTCGTTGAACAACGAGGCAAATACCTCATGCACACATTCTTTGATGTGCGCCAAACCTTTTACATTAAGAACCGTTTCTTGCTGACCTGCGAAAGAGGCATCGGGTAAGTCTTCTGCCGTCGCCGATGAGCGAACTGCCCAGCTAACGTCAGTGCCGTATTCTTTTTCAAGTTCTGCGTAAGCTGATTCCAGTGCAGACTCAAACGCTGGTGGGAATGGTGTATCCATAACCCAACCACGAATTTGCGCACCCACTTCCGCAAGACGCTTTACATCATCAACATCAAGCTCATCTAACGCTTTATTAATACGATCAGCCAAACTCTCGTGCGCTAAAAACTCACGGTACGCGTGAGCTGTTGTCGCAAAACCACCTGGCACTTTGACCTGACCATCCATTGTTAGGTTGCGAATCATTTCACCGAGAGAAGCGTTCTTACCACCTACTCGATCGACGTCGCTCATTTGCACTTCGTGCAAACCCAGTATGTATTCGTTCATCCTTTTCCTCGAAGGGTTACGGTTATGACAATTGTCGACAATGGGAGTGTATGGGCAAAGGCGGCTCAACCATAGACGTCTAGCCCCGAGAAATTTCAATACTTAAAAGAAACCTAGCTTATGTAACCAAACGCTAATTAACTAATACGATTCAGCCCGTACAAGGCTGCTACGCGATAGGCTTCCGCCATGGTGGGGTAATTGAAGGTCGTCTCAGCAAAATACTTCACTGTATTCGCCTCACCCTCTTGCGACATGATGGCCTGACCGATGTGCACAATTTCAGACGCCTGCGCACCAAAACAATGAATACCCAACAGCTCTAGCGTATCTCGGTGGAACAACAGCTTTAGCATGCCGACCTTTCTGTTCTGGATTTGTGCACGAGAGAGATTCTTAAACTCAGCACGCCCTACTTCGTAAGGAATGTTTTTCTCTGTTAGCTCCGCTTCAGTCATGCCAATTGAGCTGATCTCTGGGTTGGTGTAGATACCGTTAGGAACATCATCAATCAGACGCCAATCAGACTTACCATTAGAAATAATCTGACCGACAAAGCGTCCTTGATCATACGACGCACTCGCTAGGGCCGGCGGCCCCGCCACATCACCCACTGCAAAGATATGTGGACACTTGGTCTGGAACTGCTCGTTAACATCAAACTGGCCACGTGAGTTAACCGCTAAGCCAATCGCATCTAGATTGAGGTTTTCAGTATTACCGCTTCGACCATTAGCCCAGAACAACAAATCCGATTGCACCTCTTTGCCAGATTTGAGCTTCAACGTGACCGAGCCAGGATGCTCCTCAACCGAATCAAACTGCTCGTTATGCATGATCACCACGCCCTGATCACGTAAGTGATAGCTCAAGGCATCGGTAATCTCGTCATCTAAAAACGACAGCAGACGATCTCGCGTATCAACCAAATTTACCTTTACATCAAGATTGGCAAAGATCGATGCATACTCACAACCAATTACACCGGCACCATAAATAGTGACGCGACGCGGTGTGCGTTGCAGCTCTAGAACAGTATCGCTATCAACAATACAAGGGTGATCAAAATTGACCTCCGGTGGGCGGTAAGGACGTGAGCCTGTCGCGATGATGATGTGCTCCGCTTTGATCTCTAACTGCTCATCATCATGACCCTTTACACCCATCGTATGCTCATCGATGAAATAGCCTTCGCCGCTGAAGACTTCAACATTGTTACGCGAATAAAAACGCTCGCGCATGGTGACGTGCTTTTCAATCACACGATTAGAGCTGCGCAATAGATCCGGCCATGAGATATCCATCCGATTGATGCATTTCTCAAACAAAGGGTTCTGTCGGTATTCAGCCACCATTTGAATCGAATGACGTAAGGCCTTACTTGGAATGGTGCCTTTATGCGTACAGTTACCGCCAAGCTGAGGAAATGATTCGATAATTGCGACACGCTTATCCTGCTTAGCTAGCTGCATTGCTGCACCTTCGCCACCAGGCCCTGATCCGATAACAATCACATCAAAAGACTGTGCCACTTATTTCCCCCTGAAATAAAAAAGCGATAACTCATTTTTATCAGCCGTTACTATAGAGGCATCAGTAAGCAAGACAGTATTTGCATCATCAATGACGACCGACTTCTTTTCACCCGATATCCGCCTCGAAGAGCTGCAAATTGATGATCAAATCACCTTGAATGATCACTCAGAGCACGAAATTGTCGACTTGATTGAACAGTGGGCAGCCAAGCATCCATCAGATCGAACCCTTTTAATCCGTTTTGCACCCGCATCGGATGTCAGCAAAGGGCACTTCCCGATCGTGGCCAAAACGTCACTCGCACTTAAAAAAGCTAACACGCTTAAACACTGCATCCCCCTTCTCCAGCACTTCAGCTTCTATTTAGTTAAAGCCTAATTAACGCTAGACGCGTTCTGTTTTTGTTCTATAATGTAGAACAAATTGAGAACTCGATCCCATGGAGCACACCATGTCACAGCCGAAACTCACCCGCCGTCAGCAGGAAATCTACGATTACCTCAAAGACAATCTGCCGGATATGCCGCATCCACCAACACTGGATGAACTCTGCACAGCACTGGGTTTGAAGTCACGAGGCTCTTTGCACAAACAACTGCATGCCTTGATCGAAGCCGGCCTGATCGAACCGATGAATAATTTACGCCGCGGTGTTCGTCTGACCTCAAGCGAAGAAAGCACCGTTGAGCTTGAACCGAGCATTGCAGCGAATGACGAAGATGAGCTGCCCTTTTATGGTCGTATCGCAGCGGGTCAACCGATCTCTGCTATCGCCGGCCACGAGACCATGTCTGTACCACCAGCACTCCGTTCATCAGGCCCATGTTATGTGCTTGAGGTAAAAGGCGACTCAATGATTGAGGAAGGCATCTTTGATGGCGACTGGGTTGTCATTGAACAACGCGTCACCGCACGCAATGGCGAAATTGTTGTCGCACTCGTTGATGATGAAGATGCAACACTCAAACGCTTTGAGAAAAATGGTGCTGAAATCATCTTACATCCTGCGAATAGCAGCATGTCACCCATGCACTACCCCGCAGAGATGGTTCAAGTTCAAGGTGTACTTGTCGGACAGATGCGTCGCTATCACTAAGCCGTTGCAATCATGACGGCGCGCATGGGTGATGGATAGCCTTCCACTGTTTTAAGTGGATCATTTGGATCAAGAAAGTCACTGAGCGAATCAAACGACATCCATTCTGTGGAGCGCTGCTCATCGGTCGTCGTAATATTTACGTCAACGCAGCGGACATCTGAGAAGCCCACGCGCTGCATATATAACGCTAATTGCTCAACACTTGGAATAAACCAAACATTTCGCATTTGCGCATACCGATCTTCAGGGATCAAACAGGCTTGCGCATCCCCTTCGATTACCAACGTCTCTAAAACAAGCTCGCCGCCCGGCTTTAAGGTTTTCTTAAGCGATTGTAAAAAGTCGATAGGTGATCGACGGTGATACAAAACACCCATTGAAAAAACAGTATCAAAAGACTCAAGTCCATCCGGCACCGCTTCAAAGCCTACAGGTATCATCAGGGTATTGTTTGCGAGGTCAGCGCGACCTGCATCATTAATCAGTTTTTTGACGGCATGGAACTGCACGGTAAATAAAGGACTGGGGTCAATACCTACCACAAGCGCTGGATCTTCTTGGCGCATTCGCCAACAGTGATAACCATTACCACAACCCACATCCAAGACTTTGCGATGCTTTAGCGATTGAATGTGCGGCAGGACGCGATCCCACTTCCAATCAGAACGCCATTCTGTATCGATAGCCGTATCAGCCAATTGAAACGGCCCTTTGCGCCAAGGGCGTAAGCCTTCTAAAGCTGATTGGAGCTTCGATTGCTCTTCAGCTGAAAGCTTGGCATTGACTGTAATTGGACCTACAGACAGATCGACATCACCAGATTGAATAACGGGTAACCCATCAAGCGCCGACTTCCAACGAGCCAAATCGCCATGTGGATTCTCTTGCTGATACGTAAGAATTGGCGCTAAGTGATCTGCCCACTGATTCAGCTCATGCTCGCGCAGCACGGCAAGTGTGTTTTCAATATCGATCACACGCGGGCAACCATGGAGACGAAGTTAAAACATTGGAACCAACAATCTACCGACGTAAAGCCAACATCTTTTAAACGCTGCGTATGGGTACTCAACTTTTCAGGCAATAAAACATTTTCCAGCGCAGAACGTTTTTGACTGACTTCCAACTCTGAATAACCTTGAGATCGCTTAAAGGCGTGATGCATTTCAATTAAACGCTCATCTTCTTCCGGTGTTTCAGCCTGAATTTTTTCAGACAATATCAAGATGCCACCAGGCTGTAAGCCTTTCGCGATTTTCCCAAGTAGCTCTGCACGTTCTTCGCGTGGCAAGAATTGCAGTGTGAAATTAAGTACCACTAACGACGCATTCTGGATATCGACTTCGCGAATATCACCAAGTTCAAACCGAATGCGGCTAGCATTTAGGGATGAGTTGGCTGTGGCTTTATCCAGCATCGCTTGTGAATTATCTACCGCGATGATGCGACAGTCCTTATCACCCAAGCCATTGGCCATAGCATTAGCTGAAGCACCCAACGAACAACCCAAGTCATAAAGATGCGTATTTGGTTGAGCATGCAACTCGGTCAAGATAGCGATCATGTTAATGATAGCGGCATAGCCAGGCACCGAGCGCTGGATCATGTCTGGAAAGACATTAGCAACCGACGCATCAAAAACAAAATCACCTAGCGTAGACTGAGGTGATTGATAGATGGTGTCGGTTTTATTTGATGAATCAGTCAAACTCAGACTCTTGATAATCAAAGGTGAGCTCTTCATCTTTTTTAATGTTGCGGCGAGCGTAAAGATCAAATTCCTCGAACTCACAATTACCGGGCACCGAATGATTCAAAAAGCGCAACAGGTTCCGACCAGATCTACCCACTGCTGATTCTTCTGTCTCACCCTCATATACCCATAACACGTACATGCCGTTACGTTTGGCCTCAGGTCCCCAGTAGGTGCCAATGTACTCACCTTTCTTGATGCCTTTTTTGGCAAATAAACCGGTGCCATGAATAGCGGACTTTTTTGAATAAACCCAATCTGTTAATTGAGAATTTAAAACGCGGGCTAGATGAGACATTCAGCTCTCCTAAAAATCTTAGGGGGGAAGTATACGGAGAGTGAGTAAGAGTTAAAGGTGATTAAGAAACGGAACAAGTGCCTTCGTAGACTGACATAACCGATTTAAGTTCGACTAAGACCGCTGCTCTCTGGCCTTCATCAAGGCCTTCTGCCTCAGGAATTGCTCGACCTGCTTCGAGTGCTTCGATATCACTCCATACCGAGCTACAACCTTTTTGACAGACTTGCTCGATACAATGATCAACTGAATGTGTTTGTGCCATATTCCCGATACCTAATCGTTAACGGATCTGTGTTTAGCCAAACTTCGGCAGATATTCATATTAGCTTACCCTAATATTGATTTGATTTCATCCCTTTCCTTCAGTCTGCATGTTCAGTGCAAATTGTTCTTGCTTTGTTCTCTTTAATAACTATAATAGAGAACATAAAGAAAACATTGAAGAGGAGAATTCAATGAATACAACAACTTACGTAATGCGTGACCAGGTGAAAAATGTTGTCCCACTGATGATGACACTTGATCCTAAAGGCGAAAATAAGCCCAATCGCATGACTGAGCTAGCCACCGTAGCCTGCCTGGCGATCGGCTATCTCACCATTATGACACTCGTTGCCTGAACTCCCGCGAACTGACCGCTGGAGAGCGGTCTTGGACGAAATCCAACAACGCTAACCGTGGCGTTGTTGGATATCCCCTTCTCGTTATACTCCTCAAAATAATAAAAAATCACTGAGGAGGCTGGGCATGCAATCGGATGCCTTTAGTACATTTAATCGCTGGCTGCTGTTTATTGGCGTCCTTATCGCAGGACTTGCCCTAGCGCATCATTACGATCTGATACGTACCCTTATCCAAAGCGATGCCAGTTATCTCTCTGTCGCTATTCTTGCCTTTTTCTTCGCTGCAACGCTGCATGTTGGATGGCTTTCCTGGCAATTAGGCAAAGAGGTCAATAAAGCCGCCCAGCTCACACAGTCTGCTCGTCAGAGTGATTCATTATTTGAATCAGCCAAGGGACAGGTACATTTTGCTAACGACTCTACAGAGCCATCTGTCGCAAAAGAACACATCACCCTGCTCGCTGAAAAAGTTATCACCTGTGGCGCTTTAACAGGCCATGAAGCTCTACTCGATCGTTTAGATAACAAACTCCGTCGGGGACATGAAACCGGCTGGTTCATCGCTGATCTCTTAGTCCGCTTAGGTCTTCTTGGTACCGTGATTGGCTTTATCTTGATGCTGGGTTCTTTATCCACTGTCAGCAGTATCGATCTCCAAGCGCTTCAGCAATTACTGACACGCATGACTGAAGGTATGCAGATCGCTCTTTACACCACCTTATCGGGCTTAACCGCAGGCATTCTGCTGAGCTTTCAATATCAATTGCTTGATCAAGGGGCAAACCGTTTACTTGCCGACATTATCGAGTTATCCGAGGTTCACGTCCTTCGTCACTTAAAAGCCTTGCGTGAGATCAACCAGTGAGACGCAGTCGTTTTATCCAACGGCGCATAGGATCAGATCCGTTTGTTGATTTGCTCTTTAACGCGCTCTTAGGTTTTACCTTTTTGTTTTTAATTGCACTGATGTTTATTAATCCACAGGCACGCAAAGGCCGTATTGACCTGAAAGCGGAATACATCATTTCTGTCACTTGGCCCGACCAACTCGCGGATGATATTGATCTATGGGTTCAGGACCCACTTGGTGAGACAGCATCCTATTTGCGCAAAGATGCCGGATGGTTACATCTTGATCGTGATGATCGAGGTGAAATAAACGACACCATCATCGTCGACGGGAAACAAGTTATTTACCCAATCAACCAAGAAGTAGTGACCATACGTGGAATCATTACCGGAGAATACACAGTCAATCTTTATTACTACACGCAAAAATCAAAGCAGCCATTTGAAGCTTTAGTCAAAGTTGAGCGTGTTAATCCAACACTGCAAACGGCTTTTGTAAAAAAGGTCGTTATGAACAAACAAGACCAAGAAACAACTGTTGTCCGCTTCTCTTTAGATCAACAAGGCAATCTCAGTGATGTGAACGATCTACCCGTAACACTCACACCTTATAATTTAGAACCGAATTACGACAACCTAGAGAATCCCTATGGATAAGCTGTGGCTCATATTACAAATCAGTTTATATGTCGTGCCGCTGGTGCTGATTGGTTTGTGGCTAAGCAAAAGTAACCTTACTCAGCGCAGTAAGACCTTTCTACTGATCGGCTTACCACTGTTGTATAGCGCACATTACGTTTCCACAAACGCATTAACGGGATGGCCAAGCACATCCAGTATGCCAGAAGACTTCACGCTGATTAGTCATCACATTGATGAACCTGACAAACAAAAAGGTGACGAAGGTCGCATCTATTTATGGATCAACCAAGATGACAATCTTGTGCCGCGAAGTTTTGAGCTTGCTTACGATAAAGAACTGCACCAAAAACTTGTCGAGACAAAATCAATTCGTACCGATGGACAACAAGTCCAAGGACGTCAAACAGCAACATCGAGTTCTTCAACGAATAAATCGACTGGTAACGCCTCTCTTTCTTTCTCAGAAAAGAAAAAGAAAGCTCCTCCAGCTAAAGCCTCATCTGATCGTTAGGCACAAAAAAGCCGACTTTCGTCGGCTAATTTGCTGAACATCATCTTATGTACGCTTAACCCTCTGGGTCATATTTTGCGTTCACTCGCTCACGAAGCTCTTTACCTGGCTTAAAGTGTGGAACGTACTTACCACTCAATGCGACAGAATCACCGGTCTTAGGATTGCGACCCATACGCGGTGGACGGTAGTGCAAAGAGAAGCTGCCAAATCCACGAATCTCAATTCGATCACCAGTCGATAAGGCATGACTCATTTGTTCAATCATGCACTTTACCGCCAGCTCGACATCGCGATACGCCAAATGGCTTTGCTCACGAGCAATGACTTCTATCAATTCAGATTTGGTCATTTAGATTATTCCGTTTAAGCAGCCACTAAACCGAAGTTTAGTGGCTAATGAGGATTACTTATCCATTTGCTCTTTCAACAGATCTGCCATTGAGGTAGTACCTGCTGAAGCTGCATCGCTGTTATAAGCAGCGATAGCTGACTTCTCATCATCAAAGTCTTTCGCTTTGATAGACAAGCTAATGGTGCGGTTCTTACGATCAACGCCAACAAACTTAGCTTCGATCTCATCACCCTCTTTCAACACGCTGCGTGCATCATCAACACGATCACGCGCCAAGTCTGAAGAACGGATGTAACCTTCAACACCATCATCAGAAAGAGTAACAACTGCGCCCTTAGCATCAACTTCAGCTACGGTGCCTTTAACGATAGAACCTTTCTCATTCATCGCAATGAAGTTACCAAACGGATCAGAATCCATCTGCTTCAAGCCTAGAGAGATACGCTCACGCTCTGGGTCAACTGCCAATACAACAGTCTCAAGCTCGTCGCCTTTCTTGAAGTTGCGAATAGCATCGTCGCCTTCGCCTTCCCAAGTGATGTCTGACAAGTGAACCAAGCCATCAATGCCGCCATCAAGACCGATGAAGATACCGAAGTCAGTGATTGACTTGATAGTACCGGTGACTTGATCGCCCTTCTTGAACTTCTCACCGAAGTCTTCCCAAGGGTTGTTCTGGCATTGCTTCATACCGAGAGAGATGCGACGACGCTCTTCGTCGATATCCAATACAACCACTTCAACTTCGTCACCCAAATTAACAACTTTGCTTGGGTGTACGTTCTTGTTGGTCCAATCCATTTCAGAAACGTGAACCAAACCTTCAACGCCATCTTCGATTTCAACGAAAGCACCGTAGTCTGCGATGTTGGTGATCTTACCGAACAAGCGCTGACCTTCTGGGTAACGGCGAGTGATGTTTGCCCATGGATCTTCACCCATTTGCTTCAGACCGAGTGATACGCGGTTCTTATCGCGATCGAACTTCAAGATCTTCACATCAACTTCATCACCAATCTCTACAACTTCAGATGGGTGCTTAACACGCTTCCAAGCCATATCAGTGATGTGCAATAGACCATCGATACCACCGAGATCTACGAACGCACCGTAGTCAGTCAAGTTCTTAACTACGCCCTTAACTTCTTGGCCTTCAACCAAGTTCTCAAGCAACTTATCACGCTCTTCGCTGTACTCTTGCTCAACAACAGCACGACGAGAAACAACAACGTTGTTACGCTTCTGGTCTAACTTGATAACTTTAAATTCGAGTTCCTTACCTTCTAGGTAAGCTGTGTCGCGAACAGGACGAACGTCAACCAGTGAACCTGGCAAGAACGCACGAATCTGCTCGAGTTCAACAGTGAAGCCACCTTTGACTTTTCCGTTGATACGACCAGTAACAATTTCTTCTGCTTCGAAAGCTTTCTCGAGCTTTTTCCACGCGTGGTGACGCTTGGCCTTCTCACGAGACAGACGGGTAGCACCCCAACCATCTTCAACAGCATCAAGCGCAACTTCCACTTGATCACCCACTGCACATTCAACGTTACCGTCGAAATCAGTGAATTGTGATACTGGGATAACGCCTTCAGACTTGAGGCCAGCATTTACGATTACGTTGTCACCTTCGATGGCTACAACAGTACCGATTACGATAGAACCGGTTTGGAGATTAGTGTCGACAAGGCTCTGTTCAAAGAGCTCGGCAAAACTTTCAGACATGATTGATAAAACCCAGACCTCTAGGAGGTCACCACCCCTTTTTGATGAATCAAATCAGGGACTTGTTAAGTTAAAAGATTGCAACACTTAGTGTGCTGCGCCAATGCCACATCAGTGGCTTTCTTTAGCTTCGGTCAGACCAAAGCGTAAGAATTTGTTGCACCACTTCATCAATAGAAAGCGATGTTGAATCGATTACGATTGCATCATCGGCAGGCACCAATGGAGAAGTTGCTCGCGTCCGGTCACGCTCATCACGTTCGGCGATCTCGACAGCAAGGGCGGCGATATTACTGGATATCCCTTTTTCATTCAACTGCTTATGGCGTCTTTGCGCTCTTTCTTCGGCGCTCGCCGTAAGGAAAATCTTAAGTGGCGCCTGAGGGAAAACGGTGGTGCCCATATCCCGGCCATCGGCGATCAATCCGGGCATCTTGGCGAAGGCCTTTTGCCAGTCCAAAAGTGCTGCACGAACAGCCGGCATGGCAGCGACCTTGGAGGCATCATTTCCTGCAGATTCGGTGCGAATCGCCAGAGAAACGTCCTCACCGTTCAAAATAACGCCATCAACTGTGAACTCGACCTGCATCGAGGACGCGAGTTCAGCTGCCTCAATCTCATTATCAAAGCCATTTCCGGCACGATTTACCAAAAGACCGGTCAAGCGATACAAGGCACCTGAGTCGAGAATTTTAAACTTTAGCTGCTCAGCGAGCAGTTTGGCGACCGTACCTTTGCCTGCGCCACTGGGGCCGTCAACGGTAATAACCGGTACGGAACTCACGCGACAGACACCTTTAAACCGACTGAAGCGGCTAACTCGACAAAGCCAGGGAATGATGTGTTCACATTGGCGCAATCATCAATCGAGATATCACCTGTCGCGCGCAATGCTGCCATGGCAAACGACATCGCAATACGGTGATCACCATGACTGTCCACCGAGCCACCGCCAATAGATCCACCCTGAATAACAATGCCATCAGGCGTTGGTTTGGCATCAACACCTAGTGCAATCAGACCATCAGCCATCACCTGAATACGATCAGATTCCTTTACCCGTAATTCTTCAGCGCCAGTGAGAACCGTCTCGCCTTCAGCACAGGCAGCGGCAACAAACAGTGCCGGGAATTCATCGATAGCCAGCGGCACCTGATCTTCAGGGATCTGAATACCTTTGAGCTTGGCAGAACGAACACGCAGATCAGCCACTGGCTCACCGCCAATAACACGCTCATTACTCACCTGGATATCCGCACCCATCAATTGAAGTATGTTGATCACGCCATCACGCGTGGGATTCATGCCAACGTGCTGAAGTGTCAGATCAGAACCTTCGGCAATACTTGCACCAACCAAGAAGAAGGCCGCAGATGAAATATCGGCCGGCACATCAATGTCGCA
>Ga0255764_10000889_pt1 | contig 26275 bp, 26 predicted proteins | sample 071ome_30_FD_179964 | JGI IMG/M metagenome (GOLD analysis project Ga0255764, IMG submission 179964) | Coastal salt marsh microbial communities from the Groves Creek Marsh, Skidaway Island, Georgia - 071406AT metaG (version 2) | ecosystem: Environmental > Aquatic > Marine > Intertidal zone >... | reverse complement strand
GTTGAAGCTTGCAGGATTTTTATTTTTAACCTCTTCGCTAAACCTAACATGTTAATGGCTCCATGCACCGAAGTTTTAGTCGTTTGCACGGGGTCATGCTGATAGTGTATGGGTGAAGCTGGGCAAGCTAAGTTATAGATTTCATCAACCTCAAGGTAGAGTGGGAAAGTGACATCATGTCGTATTAATTCAAAGCGAGGGTTTTTTAATAAATGAATAATATTATCTTTGTTACCTGTGTAAAAATTATCAACGGCGATGACCTCATGGCCCTCATGAATAAGTCTGGAACATAGATGAGAGCCAAGAAATCCAGCACCACCAGTAACTAAAATTTTCTTCAATTAAACATCACCTCCGAAGCAATCTCTTGTAAAGACTTTTTCTTTAACATCATCTAAAACATCATCCTGTCGATTGGTTAAAATAATCTCTGCCTGTGTTTTTAATTCTGCAATAGTTTTTACAACTTTTGAATTAAAAAATAACTCATCTTCAATTAATGGCTCATAAATAATAACTTTGATACCTTTTGCCTTGATCCTTTTAATGACGCCCTGCAAGCTTGATTCACGAATATTGTCAGATCCCTGCTTCATGATTAATCTAAATATACCAACACATTTAGGTTTTTTTTTAATAATAAAATCTGCAATAAAATCTTTTCTAGTTGTATTTGAATTAATTATTCCTTCTATCAATGTTTGAGGGATATCAACATAGTTTGCAAGTAATTGCTTGGTATCTTTAGGCAAGCAATACCCGCCATAACCAAAAGATGGGTTGTTATAGCCATGACCCACTCTGGGGTCTAAACTAACACCATCTATTATATTTTTTGTGTTCAAATTATGAGATAGCGCGTAAGAGTCTAGCTCATTAAAAAATGCAACTCTCATCGCAAGGTAGGTATTTGCAAAAAGTTTAATGGCCTCAGCTTCTGTGGAGGATACCATTAAACACTCTACATCAGCTTTAAGGCTGCCTTCTTTGAGTAATTGCATAAAAAGATCAGATTTTGAGTGACTGTTACTAACGATGATCCTTGACGGATAGAGATTATCTTTTAGGGCAAACCCTTCCCTTAAAAACTCTGGCGAAAAAATAACACGATTGGTGTTATGTTTTTGATTTATTTGTTCAGTGAATCCAACAGGAATAGTCGATTTGATAACAATGACCGAATGAGGTGATTTTGATAATGCAATGTCAACTACGGATTCAACTGTGCTCGTATCAAAATAATTTTTATCTGGATCATAATTAGTTGGTGTGGCAACAATGACAAAATCAGCTTTCTCTAAATACTGATCTGAAAATAAATCAAACTTTAAATGTAGTTGTTTAAATGTAAGATACTCCTGAATTTCAAGATCATCTAATGGAGAAATTTTTTTATTTAATTGGTTAATTTTATGTTGATCTAAATCTAAACCAACCACATGATTTTTTTGTGCAAGCAGTATGCCATTCGCTAGCCCAACATATCCCAATCCTACGACAACTATATTTAGCTTTTTACTCATTAATATTTTTAAAAGATTCCGAAAAAACTGATTTCCAATCATCAAATTCTACCATGATGGTCTTTTGAATTTTATTATTCGAGAGGCAGCTGTTGCTTGGACGTTTAGCCTTGGTGGGGTATTGGTCAGATGTAACAGGAATAATTTTTTTTTCTGATTGATCAAACTTAGATGCATTTAAAATAACTCTTGCAAAATCAAACCAGGTGCATGCGCCATTCGGAACTAAATGATAAATACCTCTGTTTTCTTTTAACAGTTTGGGGATCATTGTTTTGATCTGCTTAGCAATAAATAAAGATGAAGTAGGCACACCTAATTGATCATTTACCACCTTTAATTCATCTTGCTCTCTAATTCTTCTTTGAAGATTAAGGTAAAAATTTCGACCCATACCTGAATAGACCCAGCTAGTACGAAAAATATAATACTTACCATTAACTTCCTTAATTGCGTCCTCACCGGCTAGCTTGGATTGACCATAGATACCTAAAGGGTTTGGTAAATCACCTTCGGTATAAGGCAACTCTTTTTGCCCATCAAATACGTAATCAGTAGAAAAGTGAATAATCGGAATATCATATTCACGTGCTTTCTCGGCCATGACACGAGGTGCATCCCGGTTAATCTGAAACGCTAATTCAGGTTCATCCTCGGCCTGATCGACCTGAGTGTAAGCCGCGGGGTTAATAATTAGGTCCGGCTGATGTTTATCGATCACTTGTCTGATTTGATCTAAATTAGTGAGGTCACACTCTTTGCGAGTTAAGCCAATCAACTCATGATCAGTTAAATTTTGTATCAAGGCGTGCCCTACCTGACCGTTGGTGCCCGTAACTAAGATCTTCATGAGTAGTTTTTGTTAAGCCAGTTCTGGTACTCGCCCGACTGCACGTTGGCGACCCAATCTTGATTCTCGAGGTACCACTTGACGGTCTTGCGGATGCCCGTCTCGAAGGTCTCTTCGGGTTTCCAGCCAAGCTCACCCACAATCTTGGTCGTATCAATTGCATAGCGTCGGTCGTGTCCCGGGCGGTCCTTGACGAAGGTGATCTGCTCTTTGTACGACTGGCCATCCTCAAGGGGTTTAAGCTCATCTAGTAAATCACATAGGGTATACACTACTTCCAAATTGGTCTTTTCGTTACAGCCACCAATATTATAGGTCTCCCCAACAACTCCCCTCTCAAGCACCGTCGTAATGCCCTTAAAGTGGTCGACCACGTATAGCCAGTCACGCACTTGTTGTCCATCACCATAGATAGGTAAATTTTCACCTTTGAGCGCCTTCAAAATACAAAGCGGGATGAGCTTTTCTGGGAATTGATAGGGCCCATAGTTATTCGAGCAATTGGTGGTGAGTACAGGTAAGCCATAGGTATGATACCAGGCACGAACTAAATGATCTGAGGATGCCTTTGAGGCGCTGTATGGGCTATTGGGTTGATACTTATTTATCTCTTTAAAAGCAGAATCCGTTGCACTTAGAGAGCCATAGACCTCATCAGTAGATACATGCAAAAATCTAAATTTTTTCTGATCTTTATCACCTAGCTCGTCATAAAAGAGACGAACCGCATTTAGCATACGGTAGGTACCCATAATATTAGTCAGCATAAATTCATCGGGCCCATGAATGGATCGGTCTACATGGCTTTCTGCGGCAAAATTGATGATGGCTCGGGGTTGATGTATTTTTAATAGCTTTGAGACAAGTTTTGAGTCGCCAATATCTCCATGAACAAACTCATAATTTTTGTTGATCTCAACAGATTTAAGATTTTCTAAATTGCCGGCATAGGTCAACTTATCTAAAGCAATAACTTTTTCATCTTGGTTTTCAAACCATTTAAGGACAAAATTAGAGCCGATAAAACCTGCCGCACCTGTGACTAAAATTGTCATTATTTAAGATTAAGGCCCTCTTCAATCAAATCGCAAAGGATATGACCAACCATGATATGCATTTCTTGCACACGTGCAGTGGTGTTGGATGGAATGACAATCACATGATCCACAGCATCTCTCGCTTTACCGCCACCCTTTCCTAAAAGTGCGATGGTCGTCATTTTTTTTGTATTTGCCACATTCAAAGCATTGATAACATTCTGGCTATTGCCCGAGGTAGTAATCCCTATCAAAACATCACCCTCTCGACCTAATCCTTCGATCTGCCTTGAAAAAATATGTTCATAGCCATAATCGTTCCCTATACATGTCATCACTGCCGAGTCAGCATTTAAGGCAATGGATCTTAATGGTTTTCGGTCTCCAGCAAAACGGCCTACCAACTCGCCTGCTAGATGTTGACTATCTGACGCACTTCCGCCGTTTCCACACCAATAAATAGTGCCCTCATTTTTTAAACAATTAATAAGGATGCTAGCAATCTTTTCAATTGTTTCATTAAAAGTTTTTATACTCTCTAAGACGTCCTGGTGTTCTTCGATATGCGATTGAATAATTGGATTCATAATTAATTATAGATTAAAAAAAACCGGCCTTGGCCGGTTATTTTTTTGATCATAGTCACGAGTGTTCAAAACGATCGATTTGTTCTTTAATTTTAAGTTTTTCTTTCTTATAACGCTTGATGACTTCATCAGAAACATAATTTTTATAGGCTTGATCTACAATGGATTCAAGCTCTTGATGTCGACTCTTCAGTTCTTGATAATTCATTTGTTCTCCTTGGGAAAATTCATTATTAAAACGTGTCTCGAGTTACATCTCCTTTCAATAGATTTATTATATCTACCATTTTAACTTTACTACTTTTGAAAAAAAAATTCAAAATTTTTTAAAATCCTCTGGATTTAAAGAAAAGATAGAATAGATAGCCCATCAAAATAATTACTAATACATAAATGAAAGATAGTTTTGGTTCTACAAGAAAAGACATAATAACTTCTTTATAGTAAATAACTATCAATATAAATGCGCCTATGAGCGCAATAATCTCTAGGGAACTATGCATTAAAACATTATATAATACTGTTTTTTTTAAAATAGATTTTGGAGTCTAAATGAAAGCGTTGGTCAAAAGGCATGCAAAAGAGGGTATCTGGCTAGAAGACATGCCAGAGCCAGAAGTTGGTAACAATGATGTCTTAGTGAAGATCCATAAAACAGCCATTTGTGGAACTGATATTCATATTTATAACTGGGATGAGTGGGCTCAAAAAACTATACCCGTACCCATGATAACGGGCCACGAATACGCAGGTGAAATTGTGGAGATAGGATCTAATGTCACCGACTTAAAAGTAGGAGATATTGTCTCTGGCGAAGGCCATATTGTCTGTGGCAGGTGTCGAAATTGTCTCGCTGGAACGCTACACTTATGCCCAAATACGATTGGTGTAGGTGTTAATCGAACAGGTGCTTTTGCTGAGTATCTATCCGTTCCTGCAAAAAATATATTTCGTCCAAGCCGCCCTATTTCAACTGACTTATTAGCAATTTTTGACCCTTATGGGAATGCAGTTCACACCGCTCTATCATTTAATATGGTGGGTGAGGATGTTTTAATTACCGGCGCAGGGCCTATTGGCATGATGGCAGCGATGGTAGCAGATCATGCGGGTGCACGTAATATTGTGATTACTGACCTTAATGAATTTAGGCTTAACATGATCAAAGAAATAATTCCCCGAGTTGTGACCATTAATGTTGCCAAACAAACCGTTAATAAAGACCTGATGCATTCCATGGGTATCTTTGAAGGTTTTGATATTGGTCTTGAGATGTCAGGATCACCCAAAGCCTTTGGGGACATGCTCAATCTTATGATTAACGGTGGCAAGATCGCCATGCTGGCCATCATGCCAAAGGGTTCAGGCATTGACTGGGATATGGTCGTCTTTAAGGGCCTAACCATCAAAGGTATCTATGGGCGTGAAATATTTGAAACATGGTATAAGGGCTCGATGATGGTTCAAAGCGGCCTCCCGTTAGAGAAAATGATTACCCATCGCATGAGCTACAAGGATTTTCAAGAAGGTTTTGATTTTATGCGATCAGGCAAATCAGGAAAAGTCATTTTAAATTGGTTAGATTAAGGAAAATGAATGAGTTTTAAAGAAACAAGAAAGAGTTTAAGTCAGGATCTCGATCAAATTAAAGAAAACGGTCTCTGGAAAACGGAGCGCTTTATTGATTCAGATCAAAAAAATCTAATCACTCTTGCGGATGGTAGTGAAGTGATCAATATGTGTGCTAATAATTATTTAGGTCTTGCCAATAACCCAAGGGTAATTGATGCCGCCAAAAAGAGTTTGGATCAGTGGGGTTTTGGTATGGCTTCGGTCCGTTTTATTTGCGGTACTCAAACCATCCACAAAACATTAGAGGCTAAAGTAAGTGAATTTTTAGGCACGGAAGATACGATTTTATATGCGGCATGTTTTGACGCGAATGGTGGCTTATTTGAATCTATTCTCTCTAATGAAGATGCGGTTATTTCTGATGAACTTAATCATGCCTCCATCATTGATGGTGTTCGTTTATGTAAAGCAGCTCGGTATCGCTATAAAAATAATGATATGAGTCATTTAAGAGAAAAATTAGTTGAAGCTAAAAAAAATGGAGCTCGAAGAATCCTAATTACCACCGATGGAGTCTTTTCTATGGACGGTACCATTGCAAAACTCGATCAAATATGTGATTTAGCTGATGAATTTGATGCCATGGTTCACCATGATGATTGTCATGCCACCGGTTTCATCGGTAAAACTGGAAGGGGTGTACACGAATATTGTGGTGTCATGGGCAGAGTCGACATCATCACCAGCACCTTCGGTAAAGCACTTGGGGGCGCATCAGGAGGTTTTACCTCAGGGCGGAAAGAAATTATTGACATGTTACGTCAACGATCAAGACCCTACCTCTTCTCCAACACCCTTGCCCCTAGTATTTGTGCGGCAACGCTTGAAGTGATTGATATGCTCTCTGAATCAACAAGCTTAAGAGATAAACTCGAGGCAAATACTCATTACTTTAGGAAGGGTATGAAAGAGGCAGGGTTCAGTGTTGATGAGGGTGATCATCCCATTGTGCCCGTCATGTTAGGTGATGCTGTGTTAGCGCAAAAAATGAGTGCAAGACTGCTTGAAAAAGGGATCTATGCAATCGGCTTTTTCTATCCTGTAGTTCCTCAAGGTAAAGCTCGAATTCGAACACAAATATCAGCTGCACATTTGCAAGATGATCTTGATCGGGCAATTAAAGCTTTCTCAGAAACACGGGATGAACTTCAAAACTAGTTGCTTTAAAAACTAGAAAATTTTGTATAGCCTGTGTTAAAATTCGGTTTTCCGATTATTCCCCAATAGCTCAGTCGGTAGAGCAACGGACTGTTAATCCGTGTGTCCCTGGTTCGAGCCCAGGTTGGGGAGCCAATCTCAAGGCTTCTTAATAGAAGCCTTTTTTATGATATGACAAGAAGAACTGATGATGATGGAATAACCCTGGTAGGCGGTGGCATCATGAGCCTCACCTTGGGTGTTTTGATAAATGAAATTTTTCCAGACTATCCTATTAATCTCGTTGAGAGATTGGGTGATATCAGCTTGGAGAGTTCAGGTGCATTAAATAATGCCGGAACAGGTCACGCCGGCTATTGCGAGCTTAATTACACCCCACAAAATAAAAATGGTGAAATAAACATTTCTCGAGCAATTAATATTAATGAGATGTTTGAAAATTCGTTGGAGTTTTGGACCTACCTAGAGTCAAAATATAAGTCATTTGATTGTAAAAAATTTCTAAAGAAAACACCCCACATAAGTTTTGTTAAGGGTGATAAAAATATTAAATTTTTAAAGAATCGATTCGAATCTTTAAAAAAACAACCCTTATTTAAAGAGATAGAATTTTCTGATGATCCCAAAATCATTCATAAATGGGCCCCTCTTCTAAATTTTAAAGATAAAAAAAAAGAAACCTTCGCTGCAACAAAGGTTGAGCACGGCACAGATATAAACTTTGGAGAGGTCTCAAGACAGCTATTAAATTTACTCAAAAAAAATAAAAACTTTCATCTTTATACTAATACCAATGTGGAAAAAATTTCTATACAAAAAGACGGACTCATTAATTTGGAGATAAAAAATCTAATAAATAAGAATATTTTAGGAATTAGATCAAATAAAATCTTTATAGGTGCGGGAGGTCAATCCATCCCTCTATTGCAAAAAATCGGACTTAAAGAGGCCAGTGGATACGCTGGATTTCCAGTGAGTGGAAAATGGCTAATGTGTGATAACAAAGCAATAGTCAAGAGACACAATGCTAAAGTCTATAGCCAAGCTTTTGATAATGCGCCACCCATGTCGATTCCTCACCTTGATCTTCGCGTAATAAATGGAAAGCAAAGTTTGCTGTTTGGTCCTTTTGCAGGCTTTACCTTTAAATTCTTAAAGCAAGGCTCTAATCTGGATTTACCCAAATCGGTAAAAATAAATAATATTCGATCACTTATAGTCGTTTTTTTAAAGAATCTTCCTCTATTAATTTATTTAATCAAACAGTCATTCATGAATCATGCCTCTCGAATGAAGCAGCTCAGATTTTTTTATGATGATGCAAAAGACAGTGACTGGAAACTCCTCGATGCAGGCAAAAGAGTCCAGATTATTAAGAACTGTCCCTTCGAAGGAAGTAAATTAGAGTTTGGGACGGAAGTGATTTTTTCAAAAAATAAAACCATTGCGGCTTTGATTGGTGCATCTCCAGGAGCATCTGTTTCCGCAAATGCCATGGGTAATGTCTTAATCGGAATGTTTGGAAAAGAGACTCATAAAGATTTAAAAAAAATAATTAGCTCCTTTGAAAGTGATCTTAATAGTTCAGCAAAAAAAGTAGCAACTTTTAGATCTAGAATTTATAAGCAGTTAGGATTATGGTAGTTGGCGTTGCCTTTGGATTTCAGACAAACAAATTCCTGTCGCAACACTCACATTTAAACTTTCAACCGAACCCATCATAGGAATCGTGATAAGTAAATCACATGACTCTCGAGTTAACCTTCTCATACCGCTACCCTCAGAGCCCATAATAATTGCAATTGGACCTATAAGATCTGCTTTATAGAGTGAATTTTTAGTTTCTTGTTCTGTTCCTATAATAAAAAATTGATTTTGTTTGAGATAGTCAATTGCCCTTTTTAAATTCGTCACAGTAACGAAGGGAACAGTTTCTGTTGCACCGCAGGCCACATTCCTAACTGTAGCATTAATTCCAACTGCATTATCCTTGGGAGTTACAATGGCGCTCACGCCCATAGCGTCAGCAACCCTAAAGCATGCACCTAAGTTATGAGGGTCTTCAACGCCATCTAAGATAAGAATGATTGGATCATCCTTATGATCTTTCTCAACAATATCCTCAAGGGTAAAAAACTTTTCAGCTTGTTGAAATACGGTGGCAATAACGCCCTGGTGCTTAGTTTTAGGTAAAAGTTGATCAAGTCTTGATTTTGAATAAAGGTGAAATTTAATCTCTCTTTCTTCTGCCACCTTGATTAATTGTTGCATACGCCCATCATTTCTTGACTCATCCAAGAAAAGTTCTTTGATTGACGACGGGTTTGATCTAATTACGCTTAATATTGAATGGAAACCGTAGATAAGTTTTTTATTTTGCATTTTTATTTTTAGTTAATTTATTTGAATCAATGAGAATAAGATCAATACGTGAGAGCTCCATGTCGATTTTAGCAACCTTAATCTTAACGCGATCACCCATACCAAAACTCTTCCCCGATTTTTCTCCAATTAAGGCATGTTTAGACTTATTAAAGACATAATAATCATTACCCAAATCTGTAACATGAATTAATCCCTCAATGTATATTTCATCAAGACTCACAAAGACGCCAAAGCCAGTAACACTAGAAATTGTGCCAGAAAAAACTTCGCCCAATCTATCCTTCATAAAATAACATTTCAACCAATCCTCGACATCCCTGCTTGCCTCATCAGCCCTTCTTTCTGTTGTAGAGCATTGCTTAGCTATCCCATCAAGATCCTTGACTCTCAACTCCTTTCTTTTCAGCTTGTCCTTGATTGCCCTATGCACAATTAGGTCCGGGTAACGCCTGATGGGAGAGGTAAAATGTGTATATGTATCATAGGCCAAACCAAAGTGGCCTTTATTTTTTGTCTCATATACCGCCTGTTGCATTGACCTTAAAATCATCGTCTGCAGCATCTGAGATTCAGGCCTTGTTCTAATCGATTGAAGTAAAGCACTGTAGTCCTTGGCTGATGGTTTTTGCCCTCCACCCAACTTCAAACCAAATTCTGCAATGTAATTTTTTAGTAATTCAAGCTTTTCTTCTTTTGGAGATTCATGATTGCGATAAATGGCTGGGCTATTTTCCTTTAATAAAAACTTGGCCGCTGAAACGTTTGCTGCCAACATACATTCCTCGATAATTTTATGAGCCTCATTTCTATGCACAGGTTGAATGGAATCAATTTTGCCATCCTGATTAAAATTAATAGCTGTCTCAACCGAGTCAAACTCAATGGCCGACCTTTTTTCCCTTTGCTTTGAAAGTAGGGCATATATTTGCTTTAAATTTTTAAGATTGGTAAGAACATGACTATATTTTTTAGTTAAGTCATCATCGTTCTCGTACAAAATTTTGTGAGTAATTGTATAGGTCATGCGGGCTTTAGAGAAAATGATAGCTGGATAAAATTTGAATTCACTAACTAAACCTTCGTCATCAATCACCATTTCACACACCATCGTGAGCCTATTAACCTGTGGGTTTAGGGAGCATAGGCCGTTTGAAAGCTTCTCTGGTAGCATCGGAATAACACGCCGAGGGAAATAGACAGAATTACCTCGGCTTAATGCCTCTTTATCAAGCTGTGAGTTAGAGCTTACATAGCTACTCACATCCGCAATAGCAACAAATAACCTCATATTAGATTCTGCTTTTTCAGCAAAAACGGCATCATCAAAATCTTTAGCAGTTTCACCATCAATCGTTACAAAATCAAGCTTTGTTAGATCAGTATGATCTTTGTAATCAGAAACAAGAATCTCATTTTTAAATGACTCTGATTCCTTGATGGCATCCTTCGAAAATTCATGGGGCAGATGATGTTTTCTTAAAGCAATCTCAATCTCAATGCCACTATCACTATAGTTACCAATGATCTTTGTAATTTGACCCATGGGCTTAGTTCTAAAGTCTGGCTGCGTTGTCATTTCAACCTCAACAACTTGACCAGGCTGAGCGTTCATATCTTGATGGTAAGGAACTAAAATATCATGTGAAATTCTTTTATCTTCAGCCCTCACAATCGTGACGCCATGATTTTGAATTACTCGACCCACAATAATTGAATTTCCGCGGCTTAAGATCTCGATAATGATCCCCTCTTGCCGTCCTTTCTTATCAATGCCGGTTACTTGAACCATCACCTCATCGCTGTGAAACACTTTACTCATTTCTTTTGGACTTAAGAAAACATCCTGCAATGAGCTATCCTCGGGTATTAAAAAACCAAAACCATCAGGATGGCCCATAATTTTTCCAGGGATTAAATTGAGTTTTTTTGAGATGCAAAGAACATCCTTGCGGTTGATTAAAATTTGCCCTTGCCTTACCATGGCACCAATTCTCTTTTCAAAAAAGGGATATTCGTCCTTGGTAATTTCTAGTTTCTTGATAAGCTCTTTTTTTGGTATTGGGACACCATAATCATTCATAACTTCCAAGATTAATTCTCGACTAGGAATTGGGTTTTGATAATTTTCTTTCTCTCTGTTTAGAAAGGGGTCAGAGTTTCGAATTTTTCTTGTCTTCTTGGCCACTCAATATTCCTCGTTAAAGGAATAAAGATCAGGAATATTTCTACCAGCACCATTAAAATCAAGCCCAAAACCAAAGACATAGGCATCAGGTACATCCAACCCAACATAATGAGCGGATATTTCTTTTTTTGTGTCTAATTGTTTTTCAAATAAAACAACATTGGTAATCGATTTCGGTTTCATGGTTATTAATTGTTCATTAATTAATTTCAAGGTAATACCCTCATCTAGGATATCATCCACCACTAATACTTCTTGATTGAGCACGCTTTCAGGACTTGGTTGATGAGTAATCTTTATTTGATTCGTTCCAACATTATTTTGATAACGAGATACGTGAAAATAATTTACTTCAATGGTAAAACTTAATCTCGGCAAAAGCACTCCTACAAAAGGGATAGCCCCGGTAAGCACAGGAAGAATAAGAGCTTTTTTATTTTTAAATTGTCTGTTGAGTTTGCCAGCCAATAGGTCAATAGCGCTGACAATTTCTTCATGGGTATAGATGAGTTGTGAGCGAGATAATATTGCCTGGTCAATCATTAACCAAGCCTATTTTTTAAATAACTCTCAAGCTCTTTACCAAACAGTTCAGACTTCAATGCATACTCAATATTGGCCTTAATGTATCCAAACTTATCACCACAGTCATGGCGAACTCCCTCAAACTGAAAAGCATAGGTATTAATTTCTTTAAGTGAATCTTTAATTGCGTCTGTTAATTGAATTTCATTACCCGTGCCCATTTGAGTCTTTTGTAAATAAGTTAAAATTTTATTTGAAAAAATATACCTCCCAACAACACCATATTCGGATGGGGCAGCCTCAGGCTCTGGCTTTTCTACAATATCTTTAATATTCATTAATTTCTCATCATAATTGTCAGACGCAATCACTCCATAATGAATAGAGTCCCTTTTTTTAACCTTTTGTACCGCAATTAAAGAAGAATCCTCGTTATTGTATTGCTCAACCATCTGCTTTAAAGCTCCAGGTTTTGAGTCAATAAGATCGTCTGCCAAAAGTACAGCAAAAGGCTCATCTCCAAGAACGGGTTTAGCTTGAAGAATCGCATGCCCCAACCCTAAAGGCTCCCCTTGTCTCAGGTAAATACATGAGGCTGATTTAGGAATAAGATTATTCATTTCCTCAAAGAGTTTTTTTTTCTTTTCTGTGATGTTGGATACACTAGCTTCTAGCGATGTATCGAAATGATCCGTGATAGCCCTTTTAGTTTTACCCGTTATAAAAATAAGATCTGTAAAACCTGCCTCAAGAGCCTCCTCAACAGCATATTGAATAAGCGGCTTATCAACAATAGGCAACATCTCTTTTGGTGTAGCCTTGGTGGCAGGTAAAAATCTAGAGCCATGACCGGCAACAGGAAAGACAATTTTTTTAAGCTTCATATTTTATTACATCTTTTTTTTAGTGATGATAACAGAGATCATTGATATTACACGACGATGTTTGAAGATTGGGTTATATTATTTTACTTTAATTAAATCTGATTCCTTTTGCTCAACCCAAAAGGAGTTATTATTCGATACCTCTTTTTTCCAAAAAGGAGCTTCCGTTTTTAAATAGTCAATAATATAGCGACAAGCATCAAAGGCATTATCACGATGTTTGCTAGCAACTAGAATAAATACAATAGGCTCACTTAATTGAATAACACCGACTCTATGAATAATTCTGGTTTCGATTAAATCCCATTTGTTGTGAACGGCTTTTTCAATTACCTGAAGAGCTTTTTGTGTCATTCCCTCATAATGCTCAATGTTAAGATGATTCAAATGCTCTCCTGGTCTATCTTCAAAATCTCGAACATAACCAATAAAAGTTGATATTGCTCCAATATTATTTTTATTACTCTTTACCTCGTTTAGAATTTTTTCAAATTCAATATCCTCTTTTTGAATAATAATCATTTATCTAAGATCGTCCATAAATATCATCAAATCTGGTTATATCCTCCTCAATTACCTTTTCACCAATCTGTACCTCAATAATCTCTAAACTATGATTTTGATTATTAATTAATTGATGTTTTGAATTTTTCTTAATAAATGTAGATTCATTTTCATGCAAATCAAAAAGATTTCCATCACATAAAATTGTAGCTAAACCCTTTACCACTACCCAGTGTTCACTTCGAAAATTATGTGATTGATATGATAATTTTGAATTTGGTTTAACGATTATTCTCTTTACCTTAAAATTAGCATCAAAATCTATTGTTGAATATGATCCCCAGGGCCGATTAACTTTAATATGCTCATCAAGTAAATGTTTATGTTTTTTTTCTAATAAACTTACAAGACTCTTTATGTCTTGAATATTATTTTTATTAGCAATAAGAAGTGAGTCAACCGTATCAACTACAACCAAATCATTTACTCCTAACAAAGAAACATTTCTTTTTGATGAAAAAACAATATTCTCTTTTGAATCCAGAGATACGATATCTCCCTTAAACACATTACCTAATTTATCTTTTTTCTCAATCTCACCAATTGCAGTAAATGTTCCAAGATCACTCCAATCTGATTTTAATAAAACTACTTTTAAATTTAATTTAAATTTTTTTGCATGCTCAATCACTGCATAATCAATTGAATCTGATGGAGATAATATAAAACTTGATGAATCTGGTCTTAGAAACCAATTATCATAAGCTTTCTTTTTAAAAGACTTAGTAACATTTTCATAAATTAACTTATTGCCTTTTTTAATTGCCTCAAGCCATAACGAATCTTTTAGAATAAAAATACCACTATTCCAAGAATAGTTTCCATGCGCAATCATTTGCTTTGCTGAATTTATATCAGGTTTTTCAATAAAGCTTATTACATCTTTAGACATATTGTTACTATTATCATATTCAATATATCCATACCCGGCATCGGGTCTAGTCGGAGTAACTCCAAGAGTAACAATATTATTACTTATAGCTGATTTAACTGCCTGGTGAACAGATTGTCGATAAAGTTTTTCATTACTTATATGATGATCAGATGGTGCTACAATTAAAATGTTCTCACAATCTGATTGAATCGAACTTAGTGCAGCAAGAGTAAGTGCTGGCGCGGTATTCCTTGGCTCTGGTTCTAAAATAATCTCAACGGTTTTTTTTAAATTTAATTCTTCAATTTGCTCTAATACTAGGAATCTGTGGTGCTCATTTGAGACTATTATAATTTTATTTACTTCAAAATTTTTTTCTTCAAGAGCTAAAGCTCTTTTTATACTTTGCTGGAATAAGCTTAAATTACCTATTAACTTTAAGAATTGTTTAGGAAAATAATTCCTAGATAAAGGCCATAGCCTTGTGCCAGAGCCACCAGATAATATTACAGGGATTACTTTCATTGATTGAAGACTATATAAATTAAAAACGCTTAAATTGTAACAAGATTTTTTTAGCTAAAGATGAATCTGAAAACTTATTTTCGTATAAAAGTGATTGAAATTGAGCGTAACCATCAATCTTAGTTTTATCAATATTGGATATATTTTCGAAACCCATTGACCATTCCGCAAACTCTCTAGAATCAACATCTCTATTTTGCATCACTAAAATATGATTATGTCTTTCGTCATTTTGAATATTAATAAACGTATTATCAACAAATGAATCCTCGCCTTCTAAAACTTGAATAAAAGAGCCATTATCATAAAGAAGCATGCCTGAAATATCATTTTTTTTATTGTTTTCACGGCTGGTTTTTAAAATATCAAGCAGATCATCATCATTCATACTCCTCACAGCGGAACTGATATAAATTATTTGCCTCATAAATTTATCTTGTCTTAAAGTGCATCAAAACTTCTTTAGCCTGCAGGGGGTTAATAAAATTCCAATTATGAACAGCTTCACTAAAATCCTTGTATCCATTAATTTGTTTTTTATCATAATGATCTAAGTTAATAAAATTCATAGACCATGACGAAAAATCACGCGTTTTTATTTCATCGTCAAAAATCTTAATGACGCTTGTGTGCCTATCATCCTCAAGTATCTTAGAAAATAAAGCATGCACATCTTCTGCCTCGCCCTCAAGAGCTTGGCAAAAAGTACCTTGATCATACAAAAGAAGCCCAGTGATTTTTTTTTCAGAATTGTGGTGGATGCTAGTTAAAAGAATCGCCTGAAGATCATCTTTAGAAATCCTTCTTGTAGCAGTACTAACATAAATTAGCTGTATCATTGGAGCGCTCCAAATTAACTAACATACTGATTAATAATTAAATATTAACAACAAATTATAATTTATTTTGAAATTTGTCAATTTGGTGGAGCTGGGGGGCATGAATATGCAATCTATTCTAATCTATCCCCGTCTCATAAACCTCATGAGATATAGTATAAATCAAATTATAAGTTCTCAATCAATCTAAACTAATCTAGTCGAATCTATGCTTACTTGACATACAAATTGACATACAAGTTATGAATTGAAATACAAATGAAGTGGTATACAACTAAACATAATAATATTTACTATAAATGTTAAAGTTGTCTATATGAAAAACAAAACTTACGCAAAAATTGAAAATAAAGATAAGCTTGAATTGCTTATTACTGAGCTTCCAAATATAAACGACAACGAAGTTTCAATCAAAGTCATCAACTGTGGAATATGTCATAGCGATATAAGCGCAATAGATAATGCTTGGAGTCTTTCTAAATTTCCTCTTGTAGCTGGTCATGAAATAATTGGTGAGGTCTTTGGTGTAGGTAAAAATGTAAAAAATCATAATATAGGAGATATTGTCGGACTTGGTTGGCACTCAGGATATTGTCATAATTGTGAATATTGTAAAAATGATGATTTCAATTTCTGTGTAAAAACAAAAAAAACTATTTATAGCCAAACTGGTGGATTTGCTGAATTTGTGAATGCTGATTCAACGGCTGTAATTCCTATACCAAAAGGAATGGATTTAGATAAAATTGGGCCATTGTTATGTGGAGGGATAACGGTTTTCACTCCAATTATTGAATTTAATATAAAAAAAAATGACAAGGTTGGAGTAATTGGAATTGGAGGATTGGGGCATTTAGCGATTAAATTCCTCAAAGCAATTGGTTGCGAAGTAACAGCCTTTTCTTCATCCCCCGAAAAGAAAAATGAAATACTACTAATGGGGGCAAATGAAGTTATTCGCTCTAATGATGATGAAACTTTAAAAAAATATAATGATAAATTTGATTTCATCATATCTACAGTAAATCACAAACTTAATTGGAATCGATATCTTGAGTGCCTAAAACCTAGAGGAAGACTTCATATGGTTGGAGCAACATTAGACACTTTAGATGTAAGTGTCTTTAATCTCATGAAAGGCCGTAAATCAATTTCCGGATCACCTGTCGGGAGTCCCAAGAATATTATCAAAATGCTTGAGTTTGTAAAAAAATATCAAACTTATCCAGATGTAGAAATTTTCAGTTTTGATTCTATTAATGAAGCAATTTCAAAATTGAGAAAAAATGAGATTAGATTTAGAGCTGTAGTTAAATGGTAGCAAAAGTTATATTTGCTTTTTTGATGTCTTTTGCAACAGTATCACTGGTGCTCTTAAGAAATTTTAAAAGTGGCATACAAATTAAGACTTAAATTAATATAAACCGTTTGGATACCCTATAAATACAAGGTTTAAGATCTTTATAATTGGTGGAGCTGGGGGGAATCGAACCCCCGTCCGCAAGTCCTCTGCAGAAAGCTCTACATACTTAGCTTATTATTTAAATTTAATTAAGGGTCCATTAATAAGCAACCGAACTCCTTAACGAGCCACCTTAGATTTAGAAAGTTATTAAGTAGCCCAATAACTTCCGAGTCACTCTATATGACACTAGACCCTGAGCGAGCGACCTATCAGGCTAGTGTTTAGCTGAAATTAAGCAGCTAAAGCGTAGTTATCGTCGTTTGCGATTACTTTTTTTCTAGTTGATTTACGAGGTAACTAGAGCCTCGGTATGCACTATTCTGTTTTGTAACCCACGTCGAAACCGGGTCAGCCCCAGAACCGCTATTATACTACTTTCCCTTATTGGCTGCCCTTAAAATCCTCGCCTGCTCCCTTTTCCAATCTTTTTCCTTCTCCGCGGCCCGCTTGTCGTATTGTTTTTTTCCCTTAGCGAGTCCAATTTCACACTTTACGAAACCTTTCTTGTAATGTAAATCTAGAGGCACTAAGGTATAACCTGATCGTTCAACCTTACCAATTAACTTAGCTATCTCCTCCCCCTTTAAGAGCAATTTACGGGTCCTTACATTATCAGGACTAACATGGGTCGAGGTACTCCCTAATGGTGAGATATGACAACCCAATAAATAAATTTCACCTCGCTGGATGATAACGTAGGATTCCTTTAATTGCGCCCTATTATCTCGAATGGCTTTAACCTCCCAGCCCTCAAGGGCAATGCCAGCCTCATACTTTTCCTCGATGAAGTAGTCATGAAAGGCTTTTTTGTTCTGGACGATGCTCATGATTTACATAATAGTATAATTAGATTAATTAAAATCTTACCATTTCAATGTACACAATTAACAAAAATGCCATCGTATTCCATAGCAATGAGCGCATGTTTAGACTTGTTGATGCGGTTGAACATTATCCGGACTTTCTACCATGGTGCGGCGGTTCCGAAATCATTAATAGAGATGAAACAACAACTATCGCGAAGATTGGGATCAAATTTAAGGGTATTAAGCAGTCCTTTACAACTAAAAATAGCAAAAAATACCCGTATTCGATGTCCATTGAACTCATTGATGGACCATTTAAAAGGCTCAATGGATCATGGAATTTTATAGAAATTGAAAAAAATTCATGTAAAGTTGAGTTAAATTTAAATTATGAGTTTAAAAATATCATTTTAGAAAAACTCATATCACCGATATTTAATATGATTGCCAACACATTCATTGATAGCTTCGTTAAAAGAGCAGAGGAAATCAAAGATGCCTGAACAAATTATAGTCGAGGTGGCTTTTGCACTTCCAGAAAAGCAGCTCATTATCCCCGTTAGAGTCCATAAAGATTGCACAGTGCAAGAGGCCATCAAAGATTCAGGTATTGAAAGTAAATTTGATGAGATTGATTTATCTGTTAACGATGTTGGTATCTTTGGAAAATTAACCACACTCGATGCTAAGCTTCGAGATAGAGACCGTATAGAGATTTACAGACCATTAATTGCGGATCCTAAAGAAATTAGACGTAAACGAGCTGCCGAAGGTAAAGATATGAAAAAAGGTGGCTAATTAGGCCTTTTTTCTCGATTCCTCATCAAGTTTTCTGTATAATCTCGTTTTGCGCGATAAGGAAATCAAATGCGTCTTACAAAACAAGCACTTACTTTTGATGATGTTCTTCTCGAGCCTGCTCATTCGAGCATCATTCCTAGAGAAGTTATCTTAAAAACTCAACTAACAAAAAATATATCTTTAAATATACCTTTAGTTTCTGCTGCCATGGATACGGTCACCGAGGCTAGCCTTGCCATAGCTTTAGCTGAAGAAGGTGGGATTGGTATCATTCATAAAAATATGACCCCAGAGGCTCAAGCTGAAAATGTCTCCAAGGTAAAACGTTTTGAGTCAGGCATTGTGAATGATCCAATCACTATCAATCCTAATATGAGTGTCAGTGAAGTGATCCAGATCACAAGAAAACATAAATTCTCTGGCTTACCTGTTGTAGATCAAAATAAAATTGTAGGCATTGTAACCAACCGTGACCTTCGCTTTGAAAATAACCTAAATCAGCCAGTAAAAAATGTCATGACACCTAGAGAACGGTTAGTGACCGTTCAAGAGGGTGCTAGTAAAGAAGAGGTTATGAAATTATTGCACCAGCACCGCTTAGAGCGTCTTCTGGTAATTGATAAGCAAGACCATCTCAAAGGTCTTATTACAGTTAAAGATATTCAAAAATCAAGTGATCACCCTTTTGCGTGTAAAGACGCCGATGAAAGATTGAGGGTTGGTGCTGCGGTTGGAACGGCTCAAGATACTCAAAAAAGAGTTGAACTGTTAGTCAATTCTGGTGTGGATTTAATTGTTGTCGATACGGCTCACGGTCACTCCAAAGGTGTACTAGATACTGTTAAGTGGATTAAAAAACAATTTCCAAAGACAGATGTTATTGGTGGCAATATCGCAACAGCCGATGCTGCCAAAGCATTAATTGATCATGGCGCCGATGGTGTGAAAGTTGGTATTGGCCCCGGCTCAATTTGTACAACACGTATTGTTGCAGGTGTAGGTGTCCCACAAATTACTGCGATTTCTAATGTGGCTGAATTTTTAAGCAAGAAAAAAATTCCTTTTATCTCAGATGGTGGAATTCGATACTCGGGTGATATTGCAAAAGCCATTGCGGCAGGAGCATCTTCTGTCATGCTGGGCAGCATGTTTGCAGGTACTGAGGAAGCGCCCGGTGAAGTTGAGCTATATCAAGGTCGATCCTATAAGTCTTATCGTGGTATGGGATCCATTGGCGCTATGCAGAAAGGTTCGAGCGATCGATACTTTCAAGACGATGAAGATAATTCCGAAAAATTAGTACCCGAAGGTATTGAGGGTCGTGTTCCCTACAAGGGTCCAGTGATTAACGTCATACATCAGCTTATGGGTGGTCTTAGAGCATCAATGGGCTACTTGGGTGTAAAGACAATCAGTGATATGCACAAAAAAGCCAATTTTGTTCAAATAACGAATGCAGGCATAAGAGAATCACACGTGCATGATGTGCAAATCACTAAAGAAGCTCCGAATTACCGAGTCGACTAACAATTCATGGATAAGATACTCATACTAGACTTTGGGTCACAGTACACCCAACTCATTGCCCGAAGGATCAGAGAGTTAAATATTTATTCCGAGATTCACCCATATGACCTCGACATAAAGACCTTAAAGGAATTTTCTCCTAGGGCAATTATTTTATCTGGGGGTCCCAATTCTGTTTATGAAGATGATACCCCTAAAGCTCCCAAAGAAATTTTTGAACTCAATATTCCTATCCTAGGTATTTGCTACGGTATGCAAACCCTTATTAATCAATTTGGAGGTAATGTTGAGACAAGCTCCAAAAGAGAATTTGGTTATGCAGAAATAAGAGCGCACGGTCATTCAAAACTTTTTAAAGATATTCAAGATAGATCGAATGATGAAGGCCATGGCTTACTTGATGTATGGATGAGTCATGGTGACAAAGTAACTGACATTCCTCAAAACTTTAAAGTTATCGCAAGTAATGCATCCACTCCTATTGCGGCCATTGCAGATGAAGAGAAGCTTTTATATGGTGTTCAATTCCATCCAGAGGTCACGCATACCAAGCAAGGAAAAGCTATTTTAAAAAGATTTTCTATAGACATTGCCGAATGCTCTCCCAGCTGGAATATGCCAGACTATGTTAATACAGCTGTAAACTCAATTAAAGAACAAGTTCAAAATGATCACGTTATCCTTGGGCTATCTGGTGGAGTTGATTCATCTGTAGCTGCTGCACTTATTCATAAAGCGATTGGAAACCAATTAACCTGTATTTTTGTTGATCACGGTTTACTAAGGCTTGATGAAGGTAAAAAGGTCATGGAAACATTTAATAAAAATTTAGGCTTAAAAGTGATCCATGTTGATGCATCCAAAAAATTTATGAATGATCTTAAAGGTATTTCTGATCCAGAAGAAAAAAGGAAAATTATTGGTAAAGACTTCGTAGATATCTTTCAAGAAGAAGCAAAAAAAATTGATAACGCTAAATGGCTTGCTCAGGGCACTATATATCCAGATGTAATTGAATCAGCAGGTGGTAAAACCAAAAAAGCCCACAATATTAAAAGTCACCATAATGTAGGTGGTCTTCCGAAGGATCTTAACCTAAATCTTCTAGAACCATTAAGAGAACTCTTTAAGGATGAAGTAAGAGAACTTGGAATTGCGCTTGGTTTGCCCAAAGAAATGGTCTATCGGCACCCCTTCCCTGGCCCTGGGCTTGGCGTTAGAATTTTAGGTGAGGTTAAAGAGGAATACGCAAATTTACTTCGGCAAGCAGATCAAATATTTATCGATGAACTAAAAAAATCGGGTTGGTATGACAAAACATCGCAGGCATTCACAGTGTTTCTTCCTGTAAAGTCTGTTGGTGTGATGGGGGATGGTCGTACGTACGAATATGTAGTATCTTTGAGGGCTGTTGTAACCTCCGATTTCATGACTGCTCATTGGGCTGAATTACCATATGATTTATTAGCTCAAATATCAAACAGAATCATCAATGAGGTAAAAGGTATTAATCGGGTTGTGTATGATATTTCAGGCAAACCACCAGCCACGATTGAGTGGGAATAGAAAAAATAAATTTAAAGGAAAACGATGTTAGCTTGTCTTGATCTTGAAGGGGTATTACTTCCAGAAATTTGGATAAAATTTGCAGAAAAAACTGGGATTAAAGAACTTAAACTCACAACCCGAGATATTCCTGACTACGATGAACTAATGCGGGGGAGACTCTCAATCCTTAAACAAAAGAATCTAAAAATTAAAGATATTCAAGATGTCATAACAACATTATCACCACTAGATGGTGCTGTTGATTTTTTAAATTGGTTAAAGTCTGAATTTCAGGTGATCATCCTTTCAGATACTTTCTATCAATTTGCTGGGCCACTAATGAAACAGCTTTCATACCCAACCTTGTTTTGTCATAACCTTATCATTAATGATGAGGGAGTGATTGTTGATTACAAGCTCAGGCAACAAGATCAAAAAACGAAAGCTGTTAAAGCATTACAGGGTCTAAATTTACAGGTAATTTCTGCAGGAGATTCTTATAATGACACAGGTATGTTACAACAAGCAGATGCAGGCATTTTATTTTGCCCTCCACAAAGAGTCATTGATGAATTCCCCCAGTTTCCGGTTGCAAGAAATTACGAAGAGTTTAAACAATTATTTATAGAAACTAGACGCTTGATTCAAAGTCGAGACTAACATTGGATCCATTAAGCCAAGGCGTATTAGGTGCAGCGCTTCCTCAATCCATTGTAAAAAATAATTCTAAATTATGGGTTGTTGCCCTCATTGGCTTTTTATCAAGCATGGCACCTGATCTAGATATATTCATTAAATCAAATAGTGATCCACTCTTATTCCTCGAATATCACAGACAATTTTCACACTCACTTATATTTATCCCAATAGGCGGTTTTATTTGTGCATCTTTTTTTTGGCTTTTATTAAAAAAATATTTCTCAGCGAATTTCACAAAGATATGGATTATTGCAACACTTGGATATGGAACACATGGGCTTCTTGATGCATGTACAAGCTACGGCACACTTTTATTTTGGCCATTTAGTAATGAGAGATTTGCTTGGAATAATATATCAATCGTTGATCCACTATTCACCCTACCAATTCTATTATTCTTAATTATTAGTATTGTGCAGAATAAAAAAATTTACTCACAAATTGCCTTAGCCTGGGCATTACTTTATTTAACGACTGGATTAATCATTCATAATGAAATAAAAAAAAGAGCTATGATTCTGGCTGAATCACGCAACCATAAAATTGAAAATTTATCAGTAAAGCCAACGCTTGGAAATTTAATGCTTTGGAAAATTATTTATGAATATGATGGTTATTTTTATACTGATGGCATTCGAATTTTACCTTCAAATAAAACGATAAAGGGTACAAAAATTAAAAAACTAAATATAAGTGATGATCTAACATGGTTAAATCATAATTCACAGCAAGCTATTGATTTAAATAGGTTTAATTGGTTCAGCTCAAACCATTTAGCCGTTTCACCATCAAATCCAAATCTTATTATTGACGCTAGATATTCAATATTGCCCAATGAAATATCTGGCTTGTGGGGTATTGAGCTTAACAAAGAAGCAAATCAAAGTGATCATGTAAAATTTGTATCAAACAGATCCCTGACAAAAAAACCCCTAAAGCAACTTTGGAATATGATTTGGCAGAACTGACCTAATATTTTTTTTGCAGTAAAATTTAAATTTTGAATTATTAACAAATTATGAGTCGAGCTTTTGTAAAAGAAAATGATCTAGAACATGCTGGCATTGATATACCGGAGCGACCTATAAGTCATTTTACAAACTATGTCACACCCTTTGGCCTAAAACAACTCAAAGAGCAACTTAAAACTATAGAAAATGATTTAAAAATACTAAAGCAAGATGATAGTTCTTCATCAATTGAAAAGAAATTTAGACTTGAAAGAGATTTACGCTATTTTCTTGCAAGAATAAAATCTGCAATCATGGTTGATCCAAATTCACAAGATAAAGACAAAGTATTATTTTCAGCAAAAATTGAGGTGGTTGATGAAAATGACCATAAATATACCTTTCAAATAGTGGGTGAAGATGAGGCAGATTCTTCTCAAAATAAAATAAGCTATCTATCCCCTTTAGCTAAGGCTCTCATAGGAAATAAGGTGGGTGATGAAGTTTTATGGGAGAGGCCCGTTGGGAACTCTTATTTATATATTGATAAAATTAATTACTAATAAACTTAACCTTCTACCCTGCTAGCACGCTTTCTTTCATGCTCAAGAAGATGACGTTTTCTTATCCTTATTGACTTTGGTGTTATTTCAACAAGCTCATCATCATCAATAAATTCAACTGCATATTCAAGGGTTAATTTTATAGGGGGTACCAAACGCACTGCCTCATCAGTACCAGAAGCCCTAACATTGGTTAATTGTTTCCCTTTAATCGGGTTTACAACCAAATCATTATCCCGACTATGTATTCCAATCACCATGCCCTCATAAAGTTTTTCGCCAGGATTAACGAACATTCTTCCTCTATCTTGAAGCTTCCATAAAGCATAAGCAACCGCATCACCATTTTCAGCTGAGATCAAAACTCCATTTCGTCTTCCAGGTATATCTGCTTTAACAGGAGCAAATTCTTCAAAGACGTGTGACATGATTCCGGTTCCTTTGGTAATAGTTAAAAATTCACCCTGGAAACCAATCAGTCCTCTTGCAGGAATCTTATAATCTAATCTTGTGCGGCCTAGGCCGTCAGACTCCATATTGGCCAACTCACCTCTACGTCTTCCGATCTCCTCCATAACGGCGCCCTGAGACTCATCCTCTAAATCAATGGTTAAAGTTTCAAATGGCTCACATTTAACACCATCAACCTCTTTAAAAACTACCTGGGGTTTTCCAACAGCAATTTCATAACCCTCGCGCCTCATGTTTTCTAATAGAATGGTTAGATGTAGCTCACCCCTGCCCGAAACTCTGAATACATCAGCATCTTTGGTTTCCTCAACCCTTAAGGCTACATTAGTCATTAACTCTCTGTTAAGTCTGTCTTTAATTTGTCGGCTGGTAACAAATTTACCCTCCTTACCCGCTAATGGAGAGGTATTGACCATAAAATCCATGTTGAGTGTAGGCTCATCAATTTTTATGATAGGTAAGCCTATGGGATTCGAAGGTTCAGCTAATGTAACACCAATACCTATCTCTTCAATGCCAGAGACAATGACAATATCCCCAGCTTCGGCTTCATTGACTGAAACTCTCTCTAATCCCCTAAATCCAAAAATTTCATTAATTCTTCCAGAGCCTTTTTTATTTTCTCCCAAAATGATTGCAACATTTTGGCCCTGTTTTAGTTTTCCATTTCTAATTCGACCAATACCTAAACGCCCTGTATAGGATGAGTAATCCAAAGCAGAGATTTGTAACTGTAAAGAGCTTTCTGGATTTCCATCAGGTGCACTCACGTGACTTATGATAGTTTCAAACAAAGGATTCATATCATGACTTTCGTCAGCTTCATTTAACTTTGCAAAACCCTCCAATGCAGATGCATAAACTATTGGAAAATCAAGTTGCTCATCATTTGCACCTAAATTCACAAACAAATCAAACGTGTGATTAATCACCCAGTCCGGGCGTGCGCCATTTCTGTCAACTTTGTTAACAACAACAATTGGCTTTAACCCAAGACCAAGTGCTTTCTTAGTTACAAATCGGGTTTGTGGCATGGGTCCGTCTACCGCATCAACCAATAAGAGAACGCCATCAACCATACCTAAAACGCGCTCAACTTCTCCTCCAAAGTCTGCATGGCCAGGTGTATCTACGATATTAATATGGAAATCTTTGTAAGAAATGGCTGTATTTTTTGCAAGTATGGTAATGCCTCTTTCTTTCTCCAAGTCATTAGAATCCATGACACGCTCATTGACTTGTTGGTGCTGGGCAAATGTTCCTGACTGTTGAAGCAGTTTATCAACCAAGGTTGTCTTACCATGATCAACGTGGGCGATAATCGCGATATTTCTGATTTTTCTAGACAAAATGAGCGGCCTTTAAATGCAAAGCGGCGATTGTAACATGCGTGAGATAAATTAAGATGGTTTTAGTTTTTGGAGATAGTAATATTTTTTAATGCATTTGAAGCTTTTTTTCTAGCGTCCTCATGATCATTACCAAAGGCAATAATGACACCCATCCTTCTTTTTTTAAAGGACTGAGGTTTACCAAAAATTCTAATATCCACTCCATCGATAGATAAAGCTTTATCAATATTATTAATTGTGATGGAAGCGCAATCATACCCCCCATAAATTACTGCACTTGCACCCGGATTAGATAATTGTGTGTTAACCGGTAGGCCCAAAATAGCTTTTGCATGAAGCTCAAATTCTGATTGTCTTTGTGTGGCCATGGTCACCATGCCGGTGTCATGCGGCCTTGGGCTCACTTCTGAGAACCAAACATCATCACCATTAATAAAGAGCTCGACCCCAAAAAGACCTAAGCCACCTAATGCATCTGTTACCTTTTTAGCAATATGTTTGGCATTTTCAAGAGCTTTACTC
>Ga0255764_10000888_pt1 | contig 26287 bp, 23 predicted proteins | sample 071ome_30_FD_179964 | JGI IMG/M metagenome (GOLD analysis project Ga0255764, IMG submission 179964) | Coastal salt marsh microbial communities from the Groves Creek Marsh, Skidaway Island, Georgia - 071406AT metaG (version 2) | ecosystem: Environmental > Aquatic > Marine > Intertidal zone >... | reverse complement strand
CGCGTGGTCCGATCACTGAAGAGCTACAAACTAAGTACTTTGATGTGGTTTACGGTCGCAGTGAGAAACATCAAGACTGGTTAACCTACGTTTAAGGATTTTGTGATGTCTGAGCAAAAGCAATCATCAGCCATCCAGGTCACTAAAGACCAACTACCACTGAGCTGCCCGCCGGCTAATGCGGGCGTGCATGAATTGCATCCACGCGTATTTTTGCCTATTGAGAAGACGGGCGAGGCTGCGTGTCCTTATTGTGGTGCCAAATATCAGCTGCGTGACTAAGGGTAACGCCCAATGGTTTTGTTTCGGTGAACATACCATTCATGTTATTTCTCTCTAAGTTTTTTCGAGCTGTATCCATTAGTACCACCCAGGCGAAAAGCTGGCTCTTCATTCTATTTGCGTATTTCACCCTGCATTATGTTTTGCGAGTAGGGTTAAGTGATACTTTACAGATAGATGCTGCTGAACAGGTAGTTCAATCGCAAGAGTTACTTTTTGATTATGGCAACTTTCAACCACCTCTATTCACATGGCTTTTACATACTTTATGGCTTTTTGTTGAGCCGAGTATGGAATCATTCGTGGCCTTCAGATATGTATTATTGTTTGCAACTTTTTGGCTTTGGTACTTAGTTTCTAGGCTTTTATTTAGCAGTCCAATCCTGCAGTTAATTTCTAGTTCATCATGGCTGCTGATGTACGAGTTCGCCTGGAAGCTACATCAAGGTTCTACGCATACAACTTTAATGTTGTTGGCATTGTTGTTAACGCTGCACGCAGTTTTGTTGTTACAGAATAAAAAAAGCAAAGGGTTATATATCTATCTTGGTTTCGCGGTAGCTTTAGGGATATCAAGTAAATACAGTTTCTCGGGCTTTATTCTGTTGGCTCTAGTAGCAGGATTGCTGATAGCTGACTTTAGAAAAATCATATTACACCCTTATTTAGTCATAACTATTTTTGTAGCTACATTATTGTCAGTTCCAGCGCTTATCCCATTATTTTTGGATAAGGAAACATTGGAAAGTGGTTTGCAAAATCAAATGGACTACTCTGATTTAGGAGTTTTGAAAGGTAATTTATTGAGTTTCGGGCGTGTAATAACGGCTGCGATTGAGTTTATGTTACCGCTCATATTGTTCATGGTTTTTGTCAGTAAGAACAAGTGGAAAGCCTTAAAAAATGAGGCTGTTGGAATGTGGTTGCTTTACGTGGTGGCAGGTTATTTTCTTTGCTTTTTATGGGTATCATTTTTTATCGATCTGAGTCAGCTTAAGTCGCGATGGCTTCACCCCTTTTTATTTTTGATGCCATTTTTGTTAATTAAGCTGATAGATCTAGAGGGGAAAAAATATAGAGTTATAAGTTATTTTTTTTCTGTGGCTATATTTTTAGTTGCTGTGTTTTTAGGAAGGTATGTGCAATTAACTACGGTGGATTCAGAAAAACCAAATCGTCTGGTTATTCCGATAACGAATGCGATAAAGAATTTGAAAATGCCTGATGAATTAGGTGAAGGTTATGTTTATACAGAAGATGTTTTTTTAGCCGCTCATTTGCGGGTTATCAAAAAAGTAAAAGTTATGGTGAAGTCGACAGGAGAAAAAGGGGGGTATTTTTTCTCTGGCAAGCTGATTGATCGTTCAAGTATTAATAAAAAAGATGAGAAGCTTAATAGCTCAATTGGGTTTAATGATGATGTGGCTTATAAAGTTAGTTGGGTTATGTTATGAGTGAAATGTTGAATTACGTCAAAAAAGCACTATTCACTTTGGTTCTTGCTGTGTTTTTCTCGGTGCTGGTTTTGATTCCAGACGAGATTTATAAACTAGTAAATGTCCAGTATCCCCCTGATTTTGATCAACAAATATTTTTTATATTAATTCTGAGCTACGCATTAGCTTTATCTACCAAAGGAAAAAGGGCGCCTGTCGTTTTAACGGCTGTTTTTTTTGTTATCACCGGTTCTGAAATACTGCATTTTGAATACTTTGGCACATTGATTTCACCCAATGAGATTACTCTTTTAGCGACTGAAATTGATGAAATATTTCTTTCACTTACAACGATGTGGTTTGAAATTACGGTGATTTTTGTTGGACTTTTCGCGCTGTTACTTCCCGTAATAAAAGTTAACAGTCTTACTAAAGCTCATAGATTGTCAATGCCTTTAGCTTCCATCGCGTTAATACTATTGTATGGATATGTCTTGCCAAGTCGAGCTTACAACGACCCTAGTGTTCAAAACTATTACCCGTCCCCATCTAACTATTCATTAGTTAATGGGGTAAAAGCGCTATCTTGGGTGTTTGCAAATGATGTAGTCAGAGGCTTAAGGAATGAGGAGCGAGTTAATCCTCATCATCAAAAACGCCAGCCACTTGAGGTGGTTGATTTGATGAATGACAAACCAAATTTTAATCTAATTGTGGTGATGGGTGAAAGTTTGAACCCATATAGAATGAGCGCTTTCGGGGCTTTAAGAAAAACAACGCCCTTTTTAGATGCTCGTATTGATAAAGGCGAGATTTATAAGCGAATTGTCTACTCTGGTGGCATGTCTACAAAGGTTTCTATCCCGACCTTTTTTAATCTAAAGAAATATCCAGAAGACGTTTCGGCATTAACTAAAGGACATTCAAACCTGCTGAGGCTTGCCAAAAAGAAAGGTATGGACACATGGTGGCTATCAACTCAGTCTGCAGGATTGGCTACCTACTCAGCGCAGGTGGATCGGCGCGCCTTTTTCTCAAAAGAGGATATTGTCAATACACATGAGAAGAGTACAGATTTAGTTCTGCTTGAACTTCTTAAAAAAGTTAATTTAGAAAAACCAAGTTTTGTTGTTCTTCATGAAAGGGGGTCGCATAGCCCCTATGAGCGATATCATCCTGACGAATATGATCATTTCCCAGAAGATGACGTAAGTACGGATCAAAAGAGAGTCAATAGTTACGATAACTCACTTATTTTTTCAGATTATATTCATGAAGAAATAATTAAATATTTAGAGGCGCACAGTTCTTTACCGACAATAGTTTTGTTCACCGGCGATCATGGCGAACTTGTTGGTGAAAACGGCCTATGGGGGCATTCTGTCTTGATTCCAGAAGGTGCTGAAGTCCCTTATATAGTTTGGTCATCCGAAAGCGCTAAACATTTAGCAAGACAAATGATTGAATTGCCATATCCGACTCACTTTGAGGTTGGTCGAGCAGTCTTGGCTTTATTGGGTTATGGGATTTCTGACCCGCAAAATGTAAAAGGTGAGTATTATGTTAATGGCAAAAACCTTGCTGGTAATGCACCATTTGTGAAATTCCGTTTTAACGATAAAAGCTCAATAGAGTCTTGGGTTGTTTTGAAATAGCCCCCATTCACTGATTTTCAATTCAACTTTAAGGATATATTTTGAGGATTGCACTGGTTTCTGCTGATTTCCCTCCAAATGTTGGAGGTGTTGCTGCGCACGTTTATGAATTAGGTAAGGCATTAGCCAAACTAAATCATGAGGTGGATGTTTTAACCCTTCCGCTTGGCAAGCCTTCTGGCGTTATTGAAGAAATGAGTGGTATGAGTGTTTACCGCATTAAATCATTTAAGAATGAGCCTTTTTTTACCTGGATCTTTAAAAAATTTCTTGAAAAATACATAGCTAATAAAAAACCAGACGTTATACATGTGCATGGAATGCGGCCGTTGATGTCAACAAAAGGGATTAAGGTTCCCGTTGTGTTCACAAATCACACCTCAGGTTATTTAAAAAGGATTGAAAAGGGCGGAAGGGAATTAGAAAAAATAGCCTCTAGATTGCAGCATATATCTGCTGTTATTGCGCCAAGTGAAGAGTTGTGTGAAGCAACAAGAATTGTTGGGTATAAAAAGCCGGTGAAATTTATCTCGAATGGTGTTGATATTGAAAAATTCGTTCCAAAAATAGCCGGTAATTTAAAAAGTACGTTTGGTTGGTCTGAAAACGATGTGGTGGTGCTGCTCGCGCGTCGATTGGTAGAGAAAAATGGTGTTAATGTTTTCGCCAATGCGGCAGCTCAGGTGAATAATTCAAAAGCAAAATTTTTATTTGCTGGTGATGGACCTGAAAGAGCACAAGTTGAAAAAATTCTAAAAGACGGTGGCGTTACTAAAAACTGTCGTTTATTAGGAAATGTACCAAACGATAGGATGATTGAAATTTATCAATCTGCTGATATTTCTGTACTTCCTTCATTCATGGAAGCGACCAGTATCACTGGCTTAGAGTCAATGTCTTGTGGGCTTCCCTTGATTGGCACTAGGGTGGGTGGCATTCCGTTTTTGATCAACGATCACGAAACAGGTCTGCTGGTAAATCCTGGAAGTGCAAATGAGATTTCCTCGGCTATTAATCGTCTCATTGAACATCCTGGGATAAGAAAAGAATATGGTCTCAATGCTCGAAAACGTGTTGAGCATATGTTTAGCTGGTTAAAAATCGCTGAGAAAACCATTGAGATTTATAGGAGGGTAAGGTGAAAACGGTTTTGCTTGTTTTCGGAACTAGGCCTGAAGCAATTAAAATGGCTCCCTTAGTTAAAGAATTGATTAACCACCCTGATCTAAATCCGTGCGTTTGCTTAACTGCCCAGCATCGTTCTATGTTGGATCAAGTAATGGATTTTTTCGAATTGAATGCAGATTTTGATCTGGATTTAATGCAACCGGATCAATCCCTTACAAAGTTGGCTGGCAAAGCGTTACAAGGTCTTTCTGATGTCATCAATGAAGTAGAGCCAGCTGCTATCCTGGTACAGGGTGATACCACCTCAACATTCTGTGGAGCACTTGCTGGGTTTTACGCAAGAGTGCCTGTTGGTCATGTTGAGGCCGGCTTGAGAACAGGTGATATTTATTCTCCTTACCCTGAGGAAATGAATAGACTACTTTCAACTCGTTTGGCGAAATGGCATTTCGCGCCAACCGGTATGAATAAAGCAAATCTAATAAATGAGGGTGTTGGCCAAGAAGATATATTTGTGACTGGTAATACGGTCATTGATGCATTGTTCTGGGCTCGGGATAAGCAAAAAGATTCGGTGGGTTTTGGAAAAGATCAAATTAGACCTTACATACTAATAACGGGTCATCGAAGAGAATCTTTTGGGACTGGGTTTGAATCGATTTGTAATGCAATTTCAACTTTAGCTAAGCATTGCCCTGATTATGACTTTATATATCCGATGCACTTAAATCCGAATGTAAGAGAGCCAGTAAACCGAATATTAGGCAACTTAAGTAATGTAAGGTTAATAGAGCCTTTGTCTTACCCTGAGTTTGTGTCATTGATGAGTGGTGCATATTTTATATTGACTGACTCGGGCGGTGTTCAGGAGGAAGCACCATCCTTAGGTAAGCCGGTTTTGGTTATGAGAGAAACTACGGAGAGAAAAGAAGGCCTTGGTGGCGGTGTTTGCTTAGTGGGAACAAATGCCGAAATAATCGTAAACGAAGGCTTAAAACTCATTAAAGATAAGAAGCATTATCAAATTATGTCAGAGGCGCAGAATCCATATGGCGATGGACTTGCAGCAAAAAAGATTATTGAAGTATTAAGTCGTGATTTGGTAGCTATCTAAATGAAGGTTCTTCATGTAGCCAATCAAAGTCTATCTCGTTACGGTGAAGTTTATTATGCTGTAGAAAGAAAGCTCAGCAATGGATTTATTCGTAATGGAGACTATGTATATGATTTTAGTGATAGAGACATGGCTCGAATGCAGACTATTTTTCGATCCAAAAAGATTGGAAGAAAAAAGTTAAATGAAGCGTTTCTAAAAACTGTAGAAAACCTCAAGCCGGAGCTTCTTGTTTTGGGGCACACTGAGCTGCTTACTGAAGATTCAATTGTAGAGGCAAGAAAAATATCTCCTGGCTTACGTGTGGCTCAATGGAATGTCGATCCTATTTGGGGAGCAAAAGTTGATGAGCATCTCAAGAAACGGCTGCCACATGTAGATGCTTTTTTTTGCACAACCGCTGGAGAGTGGATGGATCCATGGCGAAAATTAGGAGCTAAGATTCATTATTTGCCAAACCCTGTGGACCCTTCCATTGAGGTTAATAGAAACTTTGAAGTAGATGATTTGCCTTTAGATTTAGTTTATTGCGGGCATGACTATAAAGACAAGGAGAGAACAAAGTTTTTAGAAGGCTTAAAGCTGAGCTCAAAATCACAAGGGATAAGATTTGAAAATCATGGTTGCTTGGGAGTTCCATCAATATTTGGAGCTTCGTATATAGAAAAGTTGTCACAAGCAACTATGGGGTTAAATTTTAGTAGAAGTAATACTATTCCATACTATTCCTCTGACAGGATTGCCCAGCTGACAGGTAATGGTCTTTTAACACTGTGTCAAGACACTCCTGGTATTAGGGATTTATTTAGTGATTCTGAAATGATCCACTTTAAAGATTTAAGTGACCTACTTGATAAGGTGAGTTATTACAAAAATCATCAGGAAGAAAGGAAAAGGATTGCACGTGCTGGATGGGTTAAAGCGCATAAGCTTTACAATTCGCAACGAATAGCTAATTTCATTAAAGAAATTGCTTGTAGTAGAGCACCTAGTGCTGATTATGAGTGGGTAGAGTTTTAATCCTACTTGAATTTTAAATGCTCGATCATTTTCGCAACTTTTAAAAATCTTGAGAATGCGTGAGTGAATGCGAGGATAAAGCCATACGTTCCCCCCGTGAAATGACGCTTGATAATGTAGGCTTTAAAGAAATCAACGGGAAATCCTAGAATAAGCTTTATTAGAAGATAATGTGGATTTTTAATAGGCGTTTTCTTCGCTTGTAAAGTGGTATAGCGATTAAATTTGTTTACGTAATGATCAAGTCCTGGCGAAGAAAAATGAAAGCAAGGACTTTTAAGTAAACCGACATTAAAGCCTCTGGGTGCTGTAATTGCATCCCATGTTGGGTGTTTAGGGAAGCGAGCTACTGTTTTATCATAAAGTCTAATTACATCATTATGTTCAGCAAGCCACCTGGGTTTTCTCTCGCCAGGATAAACGGTGGTCACTTTTATCTTGTATAAAGATTGCTTAGGCTCGCCATTTGTAAATAGTTGTTTAATTTCATCTTGGAGCTCTTGGCTTAGAACCTCGTCAGCATCAAGGTTTAACAGCCATTTATTCAAGCATTGATCTTCAGCATATCTTTTTTGATCACCATAGCCGGACCACTCTCGAAATAGTGTTTTTGCACCTAAGGATTTGGCAATATGTAAAGTGGTATCAGTAGATCCTGAATCAACAACAATAATTTCGTTACAGATCGTTTTGGCTGAATCGATGACTTCCCCAATGCAACGCTCTTCATTCTCGGCGATGATGAAACAACTTATCGGTAACATGCTATATCCTGGTTATGGTTGCTTAATAGAGTCATGTATATACTTAAGAATAAATTTCCAACGGTCCTCCCATTGGTGATTTGCTAAAGCTTTTTGTTTCCCATTTTCGCCAATGCTAATCAGTCTTTCCGGTGTGTACATGTAGCTTTGCAATAGTTTAAGAGCGTCCTCTTTGGATCGATAAAAAAGAATTTCTTCGTTCTCATTGAAATGATCAGCTAAGTCTTTGTTGAATGAAGTAAGGTATGCGGTTCCTGTAAAAGGAATTTCAAAGTCTCTTCCCTTGAGAGCAGTTTTGGTTGGATTGAGGTTTGTGCCGGTATAGCCGAAACCAAGAACAACAAAACTTGATGAGTAAATATCTAACATTTGTGAGTGGCTAACTGGGCCTTCAGGCCAGCCTAAGCCATAAGTACAAACTTGAATATTATTTTCTCTAAGGTAACTTATAAATGCGCTTCTAGCCCCGTAGCTTTGCCCCACAAAGGACACAAAGCACTTTTTTTTATTGTTGTTTTGGATATTGAATGCCTGAGCATTACCTCCTGGGGGGGTGTAAATAGATCTGGCGCCAACAAGTGAATACTTTACCTGATCGCTTTTTTGTTGAGCGGTAACATTCAAATCAAAAAACTTAGCTATAGATGCGACGCCTGTCCAAATTCCTTGTTTCTTCTTGCCCCAGAATCTGTGAGCATCATCAAAACTAAAATTGATCGTTATAATGCCTAATGCGTTGATTTTTTTTATCGTGTCTGGATAAAGCCACCGCCCAGATAGATACGAAAAGAAATGCGTAAAAGGTTTCTTTTTATGAGATTGGGTTACTCTCGCTAAAAGCTCGGCGTTAAATTTGATTTTTTGCTCGTTGTACCAGTTGGCCGAATGCTGGTCATAAGTGTCACCCCAATCCCAATGTTCGAAATCGGCAATATTTTTCCAAGAATCAACTAGACCTGCTTTTTCCCAATTAATATTTTTAACGGCAATAAAAACTCTATTATCACCGTTAGTGATTAAATTAATTATTTTAGAGTTGAGCTTTCTATCAAGGTGTTTGCTTAATGGCGTGTATAGTTTTATTTTTTTCGTAAGCAAACTAAAGTGCTTAGCAGTTTTTTCAAGCTTCAAAGCTTTCTGGATAAAATAGTGCATACGATTCTTAGGCGCTTCCTGCATAAAAGCAAACAGTCATTATTTTGCATTAGCTAAAGTATCTATCTTTTTTCTTGCGGTGAAAACGAAATTGTTTTTTTGGTAAGGCAAGGGTTCTATATTGACCGTATGTGTGGTTAGACTTTTTGAAAGAGTGTTGAAATATTCTACGTTATCAATATCTTCGATGTTGTTTTGGAAGGTTATAAAGACATAATGAAAGTTTGAAATCGGCCCCTCAAAAAGTTTTCTGTAGTTGATTGGCGTCTCACTAAAAGACCATGTCCCTATGAAAAGTGATTCTGGCCAATCAGAATTGCTTGGGTTGTTAATTACTTCATTCGGGGAGTTTAGGCATTGAATATTAGGAGCCTTGTTATCATTAATTGAGTCGGCGCCATTGATGTTTAATCCGCATTTGGTCAGGTACCAAGTTTGTATAAGTGAAAAAATTTCGAAATCAAAAATGTGATAAGTCCCTAAAAAGCCCATTTTATGAAACACCTTGGCCATGTTTCCATAGCCGCCGCCAAATTCAAATACAAAATCTAGCCCCTTAATTTTGATTGAAAGTAGATCTTCGAGCAAAGAGGCTAAATATGCATGGTGTATCAAGTTTCCGCTTGCTCTCGGATAAAAACCAAATACCCGTGGGCTGCCCACATCAATTTCGGCGCATACGCTTTTTAAAGAATTCCAATTATCTTTACTACGCAAACTTTTTAGTTCTTTGCGAACATATTTGGCATTAGAAACAAACATGCTTCCTTTGATTTCAGGCCAAGTTAAGAGGTTTTCAATTGGTTCAGATAAGACCCTTTCCGAGATTTGAGTGATGAAGCTTTCCCAAGTTGTAAGGGAAAAGTCATTAGCTGTTTCTGAAATTTTTTTTGAATGTTCGATCAGGCGCTGCTCAGCAAAAAATGTTTTATTTTCATCAAAGCGTGGCTTGTCGAATAAAAACTTTCTAAGGATAGTATGAAGTGCGTTTTTAAAGATCATTTAGAAGTTCCATAGTCATTTACTTACAACATTACGATATAAATCAATAGTTTTTGTTGTCATGCTTTCTAAAGTTGGAATCGAGTTGAAATTAATATCAGGCACACTGTCTAAAATAGTAATTACTTTTAAAGCCAACTCGAATATGGCTAGATCTAATGAAATCAATCCAGCTGGATATGCCTCTTTTAGTAACTCGCCAGCCCCTCCATAATTCAATGCAATAACCGGCGTATTCATTTTTAATGCTTCCGCTACGGTCCTTCCAAAAGATTCTGGCTTTTCGGAAAGGGAAAAAACAATGTCGCTAATTGAATATATGTTGATTATGTCATTTCTATTTCCAGTCAAACTAATCGAAGCCGACAAGTTGCGCTTATCAATGAGGTCCTTGATCTCATTAGCGTAACCTTTTCTTCTTTGGTCTTCTGCCCCGACAATGAGTCCATGCACATTTTTATTCATAGAGCGTAATTCATCAATCATCTCAATAAATCTTCTATGTCCTTTAAGCCTTGTTAGACGGCCAGGTAATGTGAGAATGATCTTGTTTTCAGCTTCGGGAAACTGAGTAAAGAAAGAAGTTTTCCAATTCTCAGGCACTTTGTAGTCGACGTCGAATTCAATTGAACTAACGCCTCTAGGAATTACTGTAATTTTATTTTTTGGGCAGTTTGGGTAATTATCATGGATATATTTTTCAGAGGTTTTTGAAACAGCGATGATTTTATCGCCTTTGGTCATGATTTCACTATATTTAGAGACGGAATATAAACCATGAACAGTGCTTATTATTTTTGGGCGAATATTACTCGGAGTAAACATCAATGTGAGGTGAAGTATCCAGGCGGGTAGTCGCGATCGAACATGAACAATATCTACCTTGTTTCCCATTAAAATATTCCGTAGGGGCCAAATAAGAAATATTACCGATAGGCTCTTTTTCCCTATTGCTAACTCAATGTGCTTTGCGCCATGGCTTAAAAGCTCTCTTGTTAGATTGCCTCCAGCTGACACAACAATTGACTCATGACCAGCATTCACGAGAGCGCGACTTATTTCTAGTGTCCCACGTTCTACACCACCCGCATTTAGAGATGGTAAAAGTTGCAATACGCTCAGCTTTTGTTGTTCGTTCATAGGCGGCCAATTTTTTTAAGAATTAATTGAGCACATCGAGCGGACTCATCAAGTAGGGGTGAGGGATGCATGCTTTTGGTGACGCGCCACTCTTTAATATTGGTTAGTAATTTCTCATTCACAAGAGATTGTATTTCTCTAGTTATCTTGGTTTCTTTTTTTTGTGTAGTTGACAGGAGTCCAACTTGGGCGCCACTGCTTAGTGCATCATAAATCATAGAGATGCTGTCCTCGGTTATCCATATTTGCCTTGATTGAGCAAATAGGATTTGGATCTCTCCGGAGTGCATTTTTTTCCAGTCAATGAAATGCGATGGATACGTCTTAGATAATTCTTCAGAGAGTTTTTCGGGTGATCTAGGCGAATTACTAATTAATATTTCACTATCAGTGAAACTGTCCATTAACTCTTTAATCTCGTTGAGTATTACTCTTTGATCGAGCGAGTAATGCTTTGATGGCCCGCCAACAACGATACATAGGCGTTTATTATTTCTATGGGGCGAGGGAATTACACGTGAAAAAGCGCCTTTGAAGGGAATCACCTTATTATTGTTGGATGGTTGGTCATGCAATGGAATTAATGCAAAATCAAACATACTCAAAGGCAATGAAGGCGACATGATGACAAGTGCTTTACCGCCGTATCGTCTTTTAGCATTAAGTAGAGAAAGATGGGTTTCGTGCCCAGTGCCTATGATTAAGTCTGGTATTGAAGGTGGAGATGTGTTTTTAAATTTACCAAATACTAAATCAGAAAGTTGAGTTAGTGGGTTTGGCGAACTCAAGAGAAAAACCTGTGTGGGAATAAGTCTCGAAATTGCTTCACTTATTGCCAAAGACTGATTTTCATGGCCTCTTCTATTGTCGCTTATGATCCAAATCGTAAACTCAGAATTAGCTGTAGTTGGATAATCGTTCATAAGGGATCAATATGATTTACTTATCGATTGAGCTTGCTTAAATTGAAAGAATTTAGTGCCGAGTTGGTCAAGTTGGTTTGGACTGCCGTGTTCAATAATTTGGCCATTATCTAAAAGCGCAATCTGATCAGCGTGACGAATGGTGCTCATGCGGTGAGCGATGATTATGACGGTTGCTTTTCCTTTTATCTCTTCTAGCGCTTTTTGTATTTCAAGTTCAGATATGTTGTCCAAGGCTGATGTGGCTTCATCCAAAATAAGAATAGGGCTATTTTTGAGTATTGCTCTAGCAAGGGAGATGCGTTGCCGTTGTCCCCCAGAAAGCTTTGCGCCATTCTCACCAAGTTGAGACTCAAAACCATCAGGGAGCTGAGCTATAAATTCCTCAGCATGCGCTTTTTTGGCGGCAACACGGATTTCATCAAGTGATGCGCTTGATGAGTAAGCGATATTATCAGCAACTGTACCATTGAAAAGCGTCACTTCTTGGGTAACAAAAGCAATATTTTGCCTCAGACTGCTTAATGAAATGTCGTTTATAGATATACCTGAAATCAACAATTCACCTTCTGAAACTTCACGGAATTTAGGAATTAATGAGGCCAAAGTTGATTTGCCGCTACCGGAGCTACCAACAAGGGCCAGGGTTTCACCTGGGTTTATGTCGAGCGTGATGTTGCTGAGGGCTTTTTGTGATGATCCGGGATATTTAAAACTGGTATTAATAAACTTAATTTGATGAAGTTGTTTCTCAATAGAAGTACAGCCTAAGTCATTCTCTGTAGGTGAATCAATAACATCGAAAATCGACTTCGCTGCAGCGAGCCCCATGTTAATTGGATGTGTAAGTCGAGTGAGCCTTTTGATTGGCGAAAATAAAAGGCCTAGTGCGGTAAAGAAGGCAACAAATTCTCCGACTGTCAGCTGATCAATAGCAGCACGTTGGGTGCCGATATAAAGTACTCCTGCCATAACTAATGCGCCAAAAAACTCAACAATTGGAACCCCGATTTTTGAGGAAAGAGTAAGTTTGAATTGTTTCTGGCGAACTTGTTTGGCGGACATTTCAAATCTATCCAACTCTTTATCATAGCCATTGTAGATTTTTATTACGCCCTGCCCGCGTATAGATTCATCAACCGAGTGGGTCATCCCTCCAAAGTTGTTTTGTAATTCTTCACTAAGCTTTTTTTGCCGACGCCCAATATATTTTGCAATTAAACCAGTTATCGGAAGCATTATTAGCATGAAAAGGCTGAGTTGCCAGTCAAGCCAGATGATATACAGCGATAAAGCAATTACAGTTAATGAGTCCTTAACTATGACATTGAGTACATCTACCCCAGCTTGGGAGATTTGAGAAACGTCATAAGAAAATTTTGATACGAGATCTCCGGTTAATCTCGTTTCAAAATAAGATACAGGCAGTCTAATTAGTTTAGTAAACATCTCTAAGCGTAAAGTGTGCATTAGATATGTAGAAATCGATGCGAATGCTGCATTGCTTACTAGAGTGGCAACTCCTCTTATCGCAAAGAGTGCTATTAAGCCAATAGGGGCCCATTTTAAAAAAAATGGATCTTTGTTAACAAATGTTCCATCCAGGATGGGCTGTAGGATGGCAGGTAGACCAACTTCAGTTGCAGCAATCATTGCCATGGAGAAAATGCCTATTCCAAATACACCCCATTTATTTTTGAGGTAGCTAAGTAATCTTTTATATGTTTGGAAAGTTTTATTATGCATTGCTCTTGGCTAACTTTTTATATGGGGGGGTTCTGCCTGGCGGTTGGATTTTAAATCTACGGTGTATCCAATTGTATTGAGACGGAGATTTGGATGCCCAACTTTGAAAAATTGAGTTGATATTGTCAGTGTCTTTTTGAAATGATCCAGAGGGAAAAGCGTTAAGTTTATTTTCAAAAGAGAGCTTATACCCGTTTGGAGTCCTTACAAGGTTAAAAGGTACGACATCAGCGCCTGTAAGTTCGGAAAATCTAGAGGTTGCTGGATTAGTGGCTGCTGGAATGCCAAAAAATGAGCTGAACAAAAAACCTTTGTGTGCAAAGCTCTGATCTGGGGCAAACCAAATACCTTTGTTGTTTTTCAAAGCTCTTACCATACTGCGCACATCATCCTTTGGGATGATGCCTAACGAGTATTTAGAGCGATACTTCTCATAGTGATACTGAAAGACTTCGTTTGTATGGGGCCTGTACATGGCATAACTTTCAGCAAATTGTCCCAAGAGGCGAGCAGATAACTCTAAAGACGAGAAGTGAGCCGTTAGAAATATTGTCCCATTGGATGGATTTAAGTGCTCAAGACCTGATGTTTTGATTTGGAGTGATTCGATTCTCTTGTCAGGCCACCACCAAGCTATGGCGACTTCCATGAGCCCTTTGCCCATAGATTTAAAATTTTCCGTGAGTAGATTGGAGCGTTCAGTATCTGATTTTTGAGGAAAACAGAGTTTAAGGTTGATTTGAGCAATTCTTTTGCGCGAGCGCATGGTGGATAAAGCAAGCAGGCCAATGAGTGATCCGATTGCCATCATTGTTCGATAGGGCAACAGACTTAAGAGCCGTAGAAGAATAATGCCGGCCCAAGTGGGGTAGGTTCTCGGATGGAGGGGGCGCTTCATGTACTTAATTGTATTTCTTAGAGTGAACGATCGCTAGCTACAAAATCTTTGTGTTTGCGTAAAATAGCTTCCCATGAGGTTTTTCTACTCCATTGTCTTGTTTCTCATGCTGCCCTTTGTGCTGTTGCGCCTGTTGTGGCGTTCACGTCTTGCGCCGGCTTATCGCGAACGATGGGGTGAACGTTTTGGCAAAGTGCGCGGCCCTTACAAGCAGGGCGGGCTTTGGGTGCATGCGGTATCGGTAGGTGAGGTATTGGCTGTTGCGCCACTGGTGAGACACCTCATCCAAAATCATCTAAGCTTGCACATTCACATCACAACCACTACCCCAACCGGGTCTGCGCAGGTACAACGATTGTTTGGTGTTGAAGTGAGCCACAGTTATGCGCCTTACGACATTCCCCTGTTCTTGATGCGATTCCTCGATACCTTGCGCCCCAAGGCAATGCTTATGGTCGAAACCGAGGTGTGGCCAAACTTATTGCACTACGCACGTGAGTGCGAAGTGACTACCTTGCTAGCGAATGCGCGTTTGTCAGCTCGATCACTGAGGCGTTATCAGCGAGTAGAAAGTTTCGCACAGACCGTTTTTGCTCAAATCGATCACGTTGCTGCGCAAACGGAAGCTGATGCCGATCGGTTACGAATGATTGGCGTAAACCCAAGTGCTATTCATGTGACTGGTAGCATAAAATTTGATGTAGATGTGCCTGCGAGTGTTTTAGAACAGTCTGAAGTCATACGTCGTATGTGGTCAGGACGTCCTGTTTGGGTGGCAGGTAGTACACACGATGGTGAGGAGTCGGTGATTCTTGAGGCGCATCAAAAGTTACTAAAAGAAGTGCCAGATGCTTTATTGGTTCTTGTGCCAAGACATCCTGAGCGTTTTGATCCTGTGGGATCACTAGCGGAGCGTTTTGACTTTGACGTTGCGCGTCGCAGTCGACAAGATCAGGTGAGTGAAAAAACGCAGGTCTATCTTGGCGACACTATGGGTGAGCTAAATGTGCTTATTGGTGCGGTGAATGTGGCGTTTATTGGCGGAAGCTTTGCCAAGATTGGTGGGCATAACGTGTTAGAAGCTGCTGCTCAGGGTATTCCTGTCATAGTTGGTCCGCATACCTTCAACTTTGAACTCATCACGCGGCAACTGATTCAGATTGGCGGTGCTGAGCGCGTTTACAATGCTGACGAGTTAGCAGCTTTATTGCAGACTTGGCTTACTGATGCGACTGCGCGTGTTGCCGTGGGTGAAGCAGGGCAGAAGCTTGTTGCTTTTAACCAGGGCGCTTTAAAAAAATTAATTTGCTTAATGGAGAGAATTTTGTGAGTTCAAAGAAATTGGCCGTCATCGGTTTGGGCTACGTAGGACTTCCATTGGCCTGTTTGTGCGCAAAAAGGGGTTATGAAGTAATAGGGTTTGATACGAGTTCTAGAGCTATAGATAGTCTGCTACAGGGCAAGAGTCATATTCGTGATGATGCGGTTGAGAAATTACTCTCAGAAGCTTTGGATTCAAATAACTTTACTCCCACATCAGATCCATCGTCCTTGAAGTCATGCACCAGTTATCTGATATGTGTGCCAACGCCAGTTAATGCGCATCATGAGCCAGATATAGCGCCACTTGAAGGCGCTATTCAGGTGATTTCATCCCATTTAAAGAAAGGTGATTTGGTTGTAGTTGAATCGACGGTTTTCCCAGGTACATGTGAAGACATCGTTGCACCGATGATTACTAATTTGAGTGGTTTGCAGTGTGATGGTGAGATCTCTTTAGCACATTGCCCTGAGCGGGTTAATCCTGGAGATGCTTTTTGGACCTCGGAAAATATCCCTCGTGTTGTAGGTGCTATGGATCAGGTAGGCGCAAATAGAGCTGCGCAGTTTTATGCCTCCATATTAGGTGGTCCAGTTTTGGATGTGCGTGATGTCCGTTCATATTTGCGCCCTAAGTTTACCCAAGGGGAAAATGGCGAGTTGGTTACAAAACAATTGCCACTAGGCAGTGTTGCGAAGATGCATTCAATCCGTGATGCTGAAGCAGTAAAGGCGATGGAAAATACTGTTCGCGATGTGAATATTGCTTTTGTAAACGAGTTAGCAAAGATAAGTGATGTTTTAGGTTTGGATGTGGTTGACATTATTGATGGCATGTCTACCAAGCCTTTTGGTAAGGGGCCTTTTTATCCTGGCGCTGGTGTGGGTGGCCATTGTATAGCCGTTGATCCAGAGTGGTTAAAAGCTGCATCTATAAAAGCAGGCTATATGCCTGAGCTGATCCAATTATCTCGCACAACCAATAATGGGATGCCAAGTTATACCGTTGGCGTATTACAGGATCTCTATAATGAGCTAGGTTTACCCTTAAAGGGACAAACGGTTGCTATTTTGGGGGTTGCCTACAAGCGCAATGTTGATGACTCCCGTGAATCACCGTTCTATGAAATCCGTGAGTTGCTCATTAATAAGGGTGCTAATGTCACTGTTTACGATAGTTGGATTTCGACTGAAAACACACATTCATCTTTAGAAGATGCCCTAAAGAATGTCTCTGGCGCCTTAATAGTCACCGATCATTCCGACATGATGGCAAAGTTTTTACAGCTTGATTTATTGAGCTTGGGCTTAAAAGTGATTGTTGATGGGCGAAACGCTCTCGATCAGCAATCTGTTCCTAATTCCATTCTCTACCGAGGCATCGGTAGAAAGTGAATATATTGAATTAAATTTTAGATAGGTTTGTGAGTTGAAAATATTAGTAACAGGTGCTTCGGGCATGGTCGGCCGCAATTTAACCGAAAAGTTACGTGAAAATGGCTTTAATGTTTTTTCGCCATCTTCAGCAGAGCTAAATTTGCTATCCGTTCCTTCTACCAATTCATGGTTTGAAAAAAATGATGTGGATTTCATATTTCACGCGGCTGGTAGAGTTGGTGGCATTCAGGCCAATATGGCTGCACAGGCAAGTTTTCTCATCGAAAACTCGGATATGGCAAGGAATCTATTTGTAACGGCAAGCGTCGCTGGCGTAAAAAAAGCCATTAACCTTGGCAGTTCTTGCATGTACCCAAAATTAGCTGAGAATCCATTAAAAGAGAGCGACATACTTAACGGGCAATTAGAACCCACTAACGAAGGGTATGCACTAGCAAAAGTCTTCGCATATAAGCTCTGTCAGTACTTAAGCGAGCAAGGAAGTGTTTCTTACAAGACACTAGTGCCGTGCAACATATTTGGCCGATATGACTCGTATGATGAAAACCGTTCTCATATGATTCCAGCTGTGATCAAAAAAATCCACAATGCGAAAACTAAACACCTTAACACGGTAGAAATCTGGGGCGACGGAAGCGCTCGACGGGAATTTATGAACGTGAAGGATCTTACTGATTGCCTCCTACATGGATTTAACCATTTTGAATCAATGCCTGATTTGATGAATGTAGGCACTGGGGTCGACTATTCAATTCTTGATTACTATTGTTTGGTTTCTGATGTCATCGGCTTTAAAGGTGAGTTCACTTTTGACCTATCCAAGCCTATCGGTATGAAGCAAAAGCTGGTTGATGTTTCACTTGCTGCGGACTGGGGCTGGCGCTCAAAAATTTCTATTGAAGATGGCTTATCAGACGCTTATTCGTCCTATCTGGAAACAGTAAATGAAAATTAAATTCCCCCTCGCAACTTCCTCATGGGATGAGAATGAGTACAACGCACTCCAGGAAGTTATTGATTCCGGTCATTTCTCTATGGGCCCCAAGGTGGCTGAGTGTGAAAGAAATTTTGCCACCTTCTTTGGCAGCTCGTTTGCCGTCATGGTTAACTCAGGATCGTCGGCAAACTTGCTGATGATTGCGGCATTAATGTTTCGACAATCCAACAAATTAGAACCAGGTGATGAGGTTATTGTTCCTGCGGTTTCTTGGAGCACTACTTATTACCCTCTTACTCAATACGGCTTAAAACTCGTTTTTGTCGATATTGATAGAGACACCCTAAATTATGATTTGAACGCCTTAGAAGAGGCAGCAAAATCTAAAGCTGTCAAATTAATCATGTGCGTCAACCTGTTAGGAAACCCTAACGACTTTTCTTCCATACAGGCAATTGCTGAAAAGAACGGCCAAGAAATCGTTGAGGATAACTGTGAATCAATGGGCGCCAGCCTAAATGGGAAAATGGCAGGCACTTGGGGTATCGCCGGAAGTTTCAGCTCTTTCTTTTCACATCATATCTCTACAATGGAAGGTGGCTTCGTTGTTACCGATGATGAAGAGCTCTACCACCTTATGCTTTCTTTGCGTGCGCACGGGTGGACAAGGAATCTTCCCGATGACAATTTAATCTGTAAGAAAAGTCAGGAGCACTTCGAAGAGTCCTTCAGATTCATCTTACCTGGATACAACTTAAGACCCCTTGAGATGTCAGGCGCCTTGGGGCTTGAGCAAATTAAAAAATTACCTTCGATTATTCAAGGAAGGCGTGAGAACGCCATTGGTTTTCTTGAAGTCATCAAGCCATTTTCTTTTATCGCGCCTCAGAAAGAGATGGGTACTAGTAGCTGGTTTGGCTTTTCTATAACCCTTGATGAGAAGGCTGATAAGGATAGATCACATTTTCTAAAAATATTTAGTACACATGGCTACGAAGTGAGGCCTGTTGTCGCTGGTAATTTCACCAAGCAGGATGTCATGAAATATCTTAATCACAGAATCCACGGTGAGCTTAAAAATTCTAACTATATTGACACAAATAGCTTTTTTATTGGCAACCATCACTACCCAATGACTGACGCCCTGAATGAACTTCCGAATGTTTTAGAGACTTGCAGATGAAAAAAATAGCATTGATAACTGGAATTACAGGGCAGGACGGCGCCTACTTGGCGGAGTTTTTACTCTCTAAAAACTATGAAGTGCATGGCATCAAGCGTAGAACCAGTCTTTTTAACACCGACCGAATAGACCACCTTTTTCAAGATCCTCATATCCAGAAAAATGATTTCTACCTGCACCATGGCGATATGACTGATAGCTCCAGTCTTTTAAGAATTATTCAACAAACCCAACCGGACGAAATTTATAATCTAGCAGCTCAAAGCCACGTTGCCGTGAGCTTTGAGGAGCCTGAGTACACCGCTAACTCTGACGCACTGGGCGCTCTGCGTATCTTAGAGGCGATCCGCATCTTGGGCCTTGAGAAGAAGACCAAGTTCTATCAGGCCAGCACCTCAGAGCTTTACGGCTTGGTCCAAGAGATCCCTCAGAAGGAAACAACACCCTTCTACCCACGCAGCCCCTACGCTGTGGCTAAGCTTTACGCCTACTGGATCACGGTTAACTACCGCGAGGCCTACGGCATGTATGCGTGTAATGGCATCCTGTTTAACCACGAGTCACCGATTCGTGGCGAGACGTTCGTGACACGCAAGATCACCCGCGCCTTAGCGCGTATCAACCTAGGCCTTCAGGACACACTGTACCTGGGGAACATGGATGCGAAGCGTGACTGGGGTCATGCTCGTGACTATATCGAGATGCAGTGGCTGATGTTGCAACAGGACAAGCCCGAAGACTTCTGTATTGCGAGTGGCGTTCAGTACTCAGTGCGTGACTTTGTAAACGCCGCAGCGAATGAGCTTGGCATGAAGATCCACTGGGAAGGCTCAGGTGTTGATGAGAAAGGCTATTGGCAACAGACTGATGGCGAGAAGTTGATCGTCGCGGTTGACCCGCGCTACTTCCGCCCGACCGAGGTTGAGACCCTGCTCGGCGATCCTACAAAGGCGAAGGAACAGCTTGGCTGGGAGCCGAAGACGACGTTTGAGGAACTGGTTGCCGAGATGGTTCGCGAGGACCTTAAGACCGCTCAGCGTGATGAGCTGATCAAAGAGCACGGCTTTTCCGCGATGGATTATCACGAGTAATCATGATGCTTCAGCCAGTCATCATCGCCGGCGGCTCAGGTACACGTTTGTGGCCACTATCCCGCAGTGGCTTCCCAAAGCAGTTCTTGGCCTTAGATGGCGCTGAGACACTCTTTCAAAAAGCCTGTCTTCGTTGTAAAGCCATTTCTAATGACATTAAACCAACATTAGTTGTTACTAATGAAGATCATCGTTTTCTAGCGCAAGAACAGCTTCGTGAAATTGGATTAACGGAGGCCAACTTGCTGCTTGAGTCCGTTGGTCGAAATACTGCCCCTGCGATGACTCTCGCAGCGCTTCAGGCGATGGCGGAAGATGATGACCCGATACTTTTTGTCACGCCTGCTGATCAAACTATTCAGGATTCTGAAGCGTTTCAGGCGGCCGCTAAAAGTGCGGTTCAACTCGCCATGAATAACGCGCTAGTTGTCCTAGGTGTCGTGCCCACATCAGCGCATACGGGTTATGGCTATATTCAAGCTGACGGTAACACAGTGGCGCAGTTCATTGAAAAACCTGATTTAGCAACCGCAGAGCATTACTTACAAGAAGGCAACTATTACTGGAACGCAGGCATCTTTGTCACTAAAGCCTCAGTCTGGCTGAAGGCACTGAAGCAATTCCGCCCCGACATCGCGATCGCAACTCAAAATGCGTGGAGTAATAAAACTGTCGATCATCATTTTATACGACCAAACAAAGAAGCATTTGAAGCCATCCCGGCCGAATCGGTCGATTACGCGGTCATTGAGCACCTACCTAACAGTGACATCACCATCAACATGGTGCCGCTTGATGCAGGATGGAATGACCTAGGCTCATGGGATGCTGTCTGGGAAACTGCATCCACTGATAATGAAGGGAATGCACTAACTGGCGATGTATTATTGGTAGACTCAAGCAACAACTACGTTCATGCCTCATCACGTGTTGTTGGCTTGGTCGGTGTCAAGGATATTGTTGTTGTAGAAACACCTGATGCAGTTCTTGTCGCTGTTAAAGAACGTAGCCAGGATGTTAAAAAGATTGTTGAGCAACTTAAGGCTGATGGGCGAGAGGAGTCCGACCTTCACCGTAAAGTCTGTAGGCCCTGGGGATGGTATGACAGCATCGATGAGGGAGAGCGTTTTAAGGTTAAACGCATTCAGGTAGCGCCCGGTGCCAGTCTAAGTTTACAAAAACACTACCAACGTGCTGAGCATTGGATTGTAGTTAAAGGTACTGCAGAGGTGGCGTGTGGGAACAACACAATAACGCTGACCGAAAACCAGTCTACCTACATACCCCTTGGCGAAGTACATCGACTCTCCAACCCAGGCAAAACGCCACTTGAGATTATCGAAGTTCAATCAGGCGTCTATCTCGGCGAAGATGACATCGTTCGTTATGAAGACAAGTACGGGCGATAATGGGTATCTCAATACAAGAAATCGCTCAACGCTCTGATATTAAATTTGGCACTAGCGGCCTACGTGGCCTTGTTGAAAACCTCACTGACGAGGTTTGCTTTGCGTATACAAAAGCGTTTCTTTTGTCACAGGAAGGAACTTTTAAAAAAGTAACTATTGGGCATGATCTTCGACCATCTAGCCCTAAGATTACTCAAGCCTGTATTGCCGCAATAGAATCGCAAGGACTTGAGGCTATTTATTTAGGTGCCTTACCAACGCCTGCAATAGCGTATTACTGCCTAGATAAAAAGATACCCGGAATTGTTGTTACGGGAAGTCACATACCGTTTGATAGAAACGGCATAAAGTTTTATCGGGCAGATGGGGAAATCTCTAAAGCTGACGAAGAATCTATAATGGGGTCTTGTGTCGAAATTGACGGCCTCAATCTAAGCGCCGCTCTTCCAGAGTTAGATAAAGATGCTATTGAGTTATATAAACAACGCTACATTGATTTTTTCGGAAAACGCTTTTTGTCTGGAAAGACTATAGCTATCTATCAACATTCAAGTGTTGCTAGAGATTTTCTAGATGACCTTTTCCAGGCCATGGGCGCCAAAACGCTTCTGCTTGGTCGTTCTGATGAATTTGTTCCTATTGATACTGAGGCAGTGAGAGATGAGGACATCAAACAAGCGAAAGCGTGGGCAACTCAATACGACTTTGACATGTTGGTCTCGACCGATGGTGACGCTGATCGTCCACTAACTTTAGATGAGAATGGAGAGTTCTTACGGGGTGATATTCTAGGAATACTGACTGCTCAATATCTTCATGCGGATAATGTTGTAACTCCTGTAAGCAGTAACACTGCTATCGAACTCAGTAATAGCTTCTCATCTGTCACTCGAACAAAAATTGGATCACCTTATGTTATAGAAGCTATGTATAGCATTGCAGCAGAAGATTCGGCAAAATTAACTGTTGGTTACGAAGCAAACGGTGGTTTTCTACAAGGCAGTTCACTGAACAAGGATGGCGTAGAGTTAGGTTCGTTGCCCACTCGAGATGCCATATTGCCAATGCTGTCCCTAATTGGACTTTCTATTGAACGAAAAAAGCCAGTTTCAAAATTAAATGCAGGATTACCCAGCCGGTTTACACATAGCGACCGCATTCAAAATTACGCATTAGAAAAAAGTAGCACTCTACTTAAGTCACTTGTTAATAAACCAGAGAACTTAAGTCATTATTTAGATGTAAATCTCGGAGAAGTTATAACGTCAGACTTGACGGATGGGCTACGTGTTACATTTGAAAACGGAGATATCGTCCACTTAAGGCCATCAGGTAATGCACCTGAACTTCGTTGCTATGCAGAATCAGATACTGCAAAGAATGCGAGAAATATTGTGGATAGCGTCTTAAAATGTATTTCTAGTAGACAGGCATAGATGAGTCGACTTGCAATGCCCATTGATCAATTCCGCCATTTAGATTGATCACATTCTCAAAACCATAATGATCTAAAAAGCGACAAACTTGTCGGCTACGGATGCCGTGATGGCAGATGATCACCATTTCTTCTGTTTTATCCCAATACTTCATCACAGCGGGAATGCTTTGCATGGGAAACAGCTCGCTGTTATCTAAATGACAGGTTTCATATTCCCATTGCTCACGCACATCAATTAAGCGAGGGGAATTCTCTGCAAGATACTCAGCAAGTTGTATGGCGGAAAACTCACGCACTTTAGAAAGAGAAGGTGCTCTTGCTTGGCGCGTTGTGTAGTGAAGGGATCAAAGTGTCGGCAAGTTGAATGCGACGTAATTCACCATCCGCCTGTCGACAAGTCAAAATGGCATGCATCAAAGGATCTTTACCTTCGATGGAGTACATACGTCCAGTTTCGCTGAGATGTTCTTTGAGCTCGTCAATGTTTTCAGGTAACGCACCGGTTATCGCGATCACGTCATAATGGTTTTTATGCAGAGCCGCTTTAAAGATGTCTTCATTGATTACATTGACGTTGTAGTTCGCGAGTCGTGCTTGAGCGCTTGCTGCAATGGCCGAATTAATCTCGTAACTCGTCACCTCGCCACCCATATGCGCCATACACGCAGCGGTGTACCCAGAGCCAGTGCCGATGTGCAGAACCTTGTCACCAGGTTTGATGTTTAATGCCTGCAACATGGCGCCTTCTTGAATCGGCTTCATCATTAACTCACCGTCTTGGATAGGCACGTGGGTATCTGTGAAGGCTAAGCCAACGTATTCAGGTGCAACAAACTCTTCGCGTGGAACACTGTTCATAGCGTCTAAAACGCGATCATCCAGCACCTCGCAAGGGCGGATTTGTTGCTCAATCATGTTGGCTCGGGCGAGATCAGAAGCAATAGGGTCCATCAGGTTTCCAGGGCATTTTTGTTGTGATTATGGGCTGACAGACTAAAAGTAATGCCTCAAAGAGGCAAGTGAGTTGCTTTGATGTGGAAATTGCCAAATTTGATGGCTTTCCCCAGTGTTTGCGGTTGAATCTGGGGGTAGATATCGCGTAACGTGAGGACCTGACAAGCTAGGGGCGCCTTTTGGCTGAGAAGTACCCTTGAACCTGATCCAGCTAATACTGGCGGAGGGAAGCGGCGTCGACATCACGTCTAGGCACCGATCCCCCCGCGTGGAGAATGAGATGAGTGCCATCCCAGAAGATTTTATTAAAAAGACCGCCGAGCTCTCGGAAGAGGTCACCCGTCCATTCCCGAATTCGACCAAAGTGTTCGTGCAGGGCTCTCGTCCCGATATTCGAGTTCCAATGCGTGAAATTAAACAAGCCTCTACACCAGCGAGTTTTGGTGAAGAAGAGAATCCACCGATCACTGTGTATGACACCTCAGGTCCTTTTACTGACCCTGAGAAGCAGATTGATTTGCTCAAGGGTATGCCGGATGTTCGCTCAAGCTGGATCGAAGACCGAGGCGATACAGAGCTGCTTTCAGGCCCGACGTCTGAATATGGTTCAGAGCGTCAAAGTGACCCTGCATTAGCCCATCTTCGTTTTGAGCATATCCGTGCGCCGCGTCGTGCGATTGCTGGCAAAAATGTCAGTCAGATGCACTATGCGCGTCAGGGCATCATCACACCAGAGATGGAATACGTTGCCATTCGTGAGAACGCTAAGCTGGATGAGATCCGTAAAGATCCACGGTATAAAAAGTTACTCAAGCAGCACCCGGGTGAAAACTACGGCGCTAATTTACCTGATGAGATCACGCCAGAGTTCGTGCGCAAAGAGATTGCTGAAGGTCGCGCGATCATTCCCGCGAATATCAATCACCCAGAACTAGAGCCAATGATCATTGGTCGTAACTTCCGAGTGAAGATCAACACCAACATTGGCAACTCAGCGGTAACGTCTTCTATCGAGGAAGAGGTTGAAAAGATGGCATGGTCAGCTCGTTGGGGTGGCGACACCTTGATGGACTTATCAACCGGTAAAAATATTCATGAAACGCGTGAGTGGATTTTGCGTAACGCGCCAATGCCGATTGGTACCGTGCCCATTTATCAGGCACTAGAAAAAGTAAATGGTAAAGCTGAAGACCTCACCTGGGAAATCTTCAAAGATACCTTGATCGAACAGGCTGAGCAGGGTGTGGACTACTTCACTATCCATGCCGGCGTGTTGTTGCGTTATGTGCCGTTAACTGCAGATCGTGTGACAGGTATTGTGTCGCGTGGTGGTTCAATCATGGCGAAGTGGTGCTTAGCGCATCATGAAGAGAACTTCTTGTACACGCATTTCGAAGATATCTGCGAAATCATGAAAGCCTACGACGTATCTTTCTCATTGGGCGACGGCTTGCGCCCAGGCTCGATTGCGGATGCAAACGATGCCGCGCAATTTGGCGAGCTTGAGACCTTGGGTGAGCTAACCAAGATTGCGTGGGAGCATGATGTTCAAGTGATGATCGAAGGCCCAGGTCACGTGCCCATGCAGATGATCAAAGAGAACATGGATAAAGAATTACGTGATTGTTTCGAAGCGCCGTTCTATACCTTGGGCCCATTGACTACGGACATCGCACCTGGCTATGACCATATAACTTCAGGAATCGGTGCGGCGAATATCGGTTGGTACGGTTGTGCCATGCTCTGTTATGTCACACCGAAAGAGCACTTGGGTCTACCGAATAAAGCCGACGTTCGAGAAGGCATCATCACTTATAAACTAGCTGCGCATGCGGCAGATCTGGCGAAAGGCCTGCCTGGTGCTCAGGTGCGTGATAACGCGCTATCGAAAGCACGCTTTGAATTCCGTTGGGAAGATCAATTCAACTTGGGTCTTGATCCTGAAAAGGCGCGTGAATTCCACGATGAAACCTTGCCTAAAGATTCAGCGAAGGTTGCGCATTTCTGTTCGATGTGTGGACCACATTTCTGTTCGATGAAGATTACGCAGGATGTACGTGAGTATGCTGCGCAGAATAAGTTCAAAGACATCAACGTTGCAGTTGAAGAGGGCATGAAAGAGAAAGCCGAGCAATTTAAAAATGCTGGGGCTGAGATCTACAAGCCAGTGTAAAAATTAAGCCCCTCATCGAGGGGCTTTTTTAGTGCAAAAATCCGGTTTAATTAATCTTCAGGATGTACGTAGTGCTTCCAGAAGTAAGCGATGTAAAACACGGTCATTGCAATCACGCCAC
>Ga0255764_10000886_pt1 | contig 26290 bp, 15 predicted proteins | sample 071ome_30_FD_179964 | JGI IMG/M metagenome (GOLD analysis project Ga0255764, IMG submission 179964) | Coastal salt marsh microbial communities from the Groves Creek Marsh, Skidaway Island, Georgia - 071406AT metaG (version 2) | ecosystem: Environmental > Aquatic > Marine > Intertidal zone >... | reverse complement strand
AGTCGGTTCGACGAAAAAGAACACACGCGGGATGCGTCGGTACAGACGAACGCGGCGGCGGCGGCGTCGCGAGGCGATGACGCGCGGCGACCGATGGCGAGGGCGCTTCGCGTCGTTGAAATCGCGCGCGTCGGCGAGGTGCCCGGTTTGTACCTGAGTTCAGATGTGGATCTGTGCGTGCGCGTCGAAGAGGGTGGCGACGGTACGCTCAAGGATGAATTTTTCTCGGCGTGGCGATCGGCGTGCGCCCGGGCAACGTCGTGGGCCGACGCCCCGGCGCTCGTCGTGAAGAGTCAGACGCGACTCGAGACGAACGACGCCGCGGGCGGAGCGAGACGGTACAGAGACTTGACTCGAGACGAAGGCGTGTCGACGCCAATGTTGATGTATCCCGTCGTGCGCAAGTCGGAGACGACGCAGAAAACGTATTTGGAGTTTAGATTGCGGCCGTTCGTGTCGACGGCGACGCTCATAGGACGTTTGTCGAAGAGCGCCGGGGCGGGCGGGTTGACTCGAGTCAACGTGGCGATGGATAACATGAGCGATTTGGCTCGATATCAAGCGTTGGATGAAGCCGACATGGCGTTGTTGCAACTTTCCGAGCGTAAGAATTTCTCGCTGCGAGACGTCGAGGAGCAAGATGATGATGAGAATGAGTTTGCAGAGACGATCACGGCGCCGACGTCGCCGACGCGGCCAAACGGCTTTGCGGATTTATCGCCAGACATTGGCGGAATCAAGAGCGCTTCGTCGTCTCTCAAACTATTATCAGCCGTCAACGCAGCGGCGCGCGGCGCTTCGGTTAAAACGGAGGATTCATCCGCGCCTCGAGTCGCGTACGCTGAGATGTGGCGCCGGGGTGTCGAGGATTCATCCGCGGTGTTTGTTCGCGCCGAAACGGCGCCTCCGTCGACGACGCAATCGTCCGTCAAGTTTGACGAGATTTTCGACAGACTGACCGAAAGAAACGATTTCGGTCGTAAACGCACATTGGCGAGAGACACCACGGAGGGCTACTACACCAAGGCTTTCAACGAGGCGGTGGACATTTCTCTCGCGCAGCTCAACCAAATCGGCGCCGCGACGACTCTTTTGAAAAAGTACGGCGACGTCGACGGCGTCGATGGCGAGCGCGACGCCACCACCGCGGAAGACGAAAAGAGCTTCCAAGCGATCGTCTGCTGCGAAACCGACGCCGCGAAGGAGAAGCGTCGCGCCGAGCGTCGTAGAACGCACGAGGAAAAGCGGGAAAAAATGTTTTTAGCCCTCGGCGTCGATCCCCGCGCCGTCAAGCGTACGTCGAGTTTGGACGGCGGTTCGACCAAATCCCTCGCACCACCGACGGCGACGAAACCCTCAGCCCAAGCACCATCGGCGACAGCGTCGCCACGACGACCGGCCATCGTCTCATCGTCAAAGAAACCGCTCGCAGACGCCAACGACGCCCTCGCGTGTCCAAAGTGCGACGGAGCGCTCAACCGTCCCGCCGACGGTTCGCGTCTCAACTTTTGTTACGTGTGCGGCTTTAAACTCTAGCGATGTATATAATAGAACACGATCGACTCTTCGTTTATCACACACAGCGCGTCCGCGTCGTCGTCCTTCCCATCCTCTCGTCCCGCGCGTCGTCGTCACCCGGTCGCTCTTCGAGACAGACAGACAGACAATCCGGGCATCGATCGGTACATGACGTCAAAGTGTGCGTTCGCCGGCACTGGCGACATCGCGCGCCGTAAAAAAGCCATCAATTGGGCACTGCCCGCGTAAGTTCGAATCTTGCAGCAGCCGAGATCGGTGACGGGGAGACTCGTACCTCGCGTACGGCGACGCGTCACCTATTATGAGGCTGTTTGGCCGAGTTGGTTAAGGCGATTGACTTGAATTTTTTATATAGCGTTATCTCTCTTTAAGTACGTGTCAAACGTCCGAATTATTACAAAGATATTGACACAAAGCATTGACTTGAATTTTTTATATAGCGGTCCACCCTTTTATTCATATAAAGTATCACACATGTTCGATATGATACTAAAAAGTAAATGTACCGAAATCATTGTGTTTTTATTTTGTCAACATCGGAGTTACGTGTATGAAAGTATGTGACTTATTACTATATTACAAGTACTTTGTGTACGATGCGCATCGCGCTGAGGAGCGGCGGTGATGGATGGATGGATGGACGCGCCGTCGGACGCCGACGCGTGACGCGCCGACGCGCGACGAAAAAAGGACGAAGGATGTCGACGACGAACGAGGTGACGTGGGAAGACCAACAGCGCATCTGCGCGTTTTCGCGAATGAACGCGCGGCACCACGAGCTGAACGCGGAGATTAAAACAAAGGAGAAACAGATCGACGACCTGGACGAGGCGTCGACCGAGTTGGTGGTCAACGACGAGGACGAGACGTGCGTGCTCGTCGGGGAGTGTTTCGTGAAGATGGATAACGACGCGGCGGAGGGTAAGGTGGAGAAGATGCTCGCGGAGGCGCGGGAAGGGTTGGAAAAGTTGAAGACGGAGCGAAAGGTTTTGAGAGAAGGGATGGATGAGTTGAAACAGGTGCGGCGGCGTTGACTCTTTTTCGAGCGTTTTGAATTAGCCGCGACTGACGACTGACGACTGACGACTGACGACGTTTTGTTTTTTGGACGACGATAGAAACTGTACGAGCGACTCGGGAACTCGATAAACTTGGAGGAGTGAGCGAGCGCGACGAACGAGACCGATGGTTGCGTCGACGGATGTTTAGCGGACGAAATATGGTAAAAGTAATAGCACACAGAACTTCTAGAAATCTCACGGCCACCTCGCGCACGCCTTCCCACACTCCGTCTCACTCTTACGAAGGCACTCTATAAACTTTTCTGTATTCTCCCCGTTCTCCGTCGCCGGAAACGCGCGATCACACGCGCCAGAGTACGCCTCTTGACACGCCGCTCTACACGCGAAACCGTCGTCGCGCCCGCTCGCATCCGTCGCGCACTTTGTCCTACAAAACTGCGTTCCAGTCTCCTTACTCGCGTCCAATTCCGCGCACACGTCGACGCACGATAATCCTTTCGCATTCATCCCATCCGGGGTATCATTCACCAATCTCCCACTCGTCGTCGTCGCGTATCCGTACGTCTGCGCGCGCGTCGTTCGGCGTCAGTTTTCAAAAACAAAATGCAAATTTCAATTTCGATTTCACACTCGCGCGTCTCGCACTCGCGCGCACCTCCCCGTAAACCCGTCGCGTCTCGAAATCCACGCGTCCCCCGGTCTTCGTCGTGTTCCACCCGTGCGTCTTCGCCCACGCCTTGACGCCGTCGGACGTGTCGTCCGTGAACACACCCGTCGGTCGTTCGTTCGAATGCCCGCGTCGGTGTAACAGCGATTGCAAACAAAACACATCCCCACCGACGACGCCGACGTCGAGATCGCGGTCGAGGTGGCAGAAATCTTCCGACGTTCGGGTGCGCGTGTTTCGATCGCCGAACACCATGTCGTTCGGTCGGTCGTTCGGGCGCGCGGGCGTGTGAGGATCGATCGTCAGTTTGGCTGGATTTGGCGCTTTCCAGACGCGGGAGTCAAAGTCAGTGTCAAATCTTCTATCGGTATTAATGATATCATCACGGATGCGCGCGCGTCGGAACACCATCGCCATCGTTTCTACGTTGTCGACGATGAGAATTTGTTCTTTTTGCGACGCTTGCCGAGGACGCCGCCGGCGATGGCGCCGGCGATGGCGGCGGGAACTTCTCGTCGGCTGGATTTGCCGGAACCTCGCAACATGTCCGCGGCGGAAATAGCGACTGTGGATTCGTCGCGCTCGCGCGCGCGTTTCGCGCGAAGGAGGGCGTCTCCGCCGCCCCTACTTGGGAATTTGGCGCTGCCGATGAGGGAGTGGCGGTGAGAACCGAGCGGGAGGGCAATCATGCGATCGAGCTCGGCGCGGAGCTTGCGCTCGTTGACGTTTGCCGTTTGACGCGCGCTTTGCTCCTCGTGGTACTCTTGTAAATCCTCGTCCGAGTCGGAATCGCTGAGGATGATTCCGAGTTCTTCGGCGTGGGATTGGCGCCACTCCTTGTCCGCCTTTTCTTTCGATTTGGCGTGCGAGAGCTTGTCAATCTTCTTGGTGAGCGCCATGCGTCGGCTCGCTTCGGTGAGCGTCTCCTCGGCAATGGGGAAGGGATCCAACGGCCCGTTGCGGTTGAGGGATTTCAATAGCGCGTAGTAACGCGAGCGCTCTTTGGGCGTCACGAGCGAGACGGCGGCGCCTTGTTGATCGGCGCGTCCCGTGCGTCCGCTTCTGTGAATGTACGTGTCGGCGCTGAGCGGAATTTGGTAATGGATGACGAGCTCGACACCCTTGACATCCAAACCTCTCGCGGCGACATCCGTGGCGACGAGCACCGAGTGACGACGAGAGCTTCCAGGAGAAGAGGCTGCCGCCGCTTTGAATCGGTCGAGCGCCTTCAAGCGCGCGCGCTGTTGCATGCCCGCGTGCAGGCCCTCCACGGGTACGCGGAGAATTTTCATCAACGCCGTGACGCGACGAAGACACGAAATGGCGTTGACGAAGACAATCGTCATTCCCGGGTGCGCCGACAACAAGTAGTACAGCATGGCATCTCTGTCGTCTTCGGTGCACTCGAGAGCGCTCTCGGCAATCGTGCTCGCCACGGCGCCACCCTTGCGTTCCTTTGGAGTCAAATCCATGAGCTTGACGCGGCCGTAAAACGGGACGCTCTCCATGAGAGATTCCAGCGACCCACTCTGCGGCTTGCTCGACGGCTTTTTCGCCGACATCACCTTGCCTTTTTTGAGCTTGCGACGGACGTTGTCCGGAACAGTGAGCGTGGCGCTGAACACAAAAGTTTGCCTATCCAACATTTGCTTGGGGCGAAGCGCGAGCGCCTTCTTCTTATCCGCCTCCTCTGCATCCTCGATGAATTCATCCACCACTGCCTCGCGCTCCTCCTTTGTGAGCTTCGCCGCCCCACCCGGTCGCTTGATTTTCGGCGGCTGCGGGATGTTTTGAATGATGCTCGTGAGTTCGCGGAAATGTCCTCGCTCAACCATGCGATCGGCTTCATCGAGGACGAAAAAGGAGAGCGCCGAGAGCTCAGCCAAGTGCGCGTGTCCGCTCTGCATCGTGTCCCACAATCGACCGGGCGTCGCGACGATCACTGCGGGTCTTCTGTGTAACAAACGCTCTTGCTTTTCTTTGGACATGCCACCGACGACGGGGCAAACATCAATCTTAGTGTACACGGCGACGGCGCGCATCATCGCGCACACTTGCAAAGCCAATTCGCGCGTCGGCGCGACGACGAGCGCCCTCAGCACGTCGGGAATCGGACCGGCATCTTCGTCGTCTCCACCACCCCTGCCGGCGTAATCAGTGCCCTCGTACCCTTCGGGCAATCCGATCCCTTCAGACAAGAGTCTGTGCAAAATCGGAAGGGCAAAGGCTAAAGTTTTACCGCTCCCCGTCTGCGCGGCGCCGATGATGTCGCACCGTCCCTTGGTTGCCGGGTGCAAGCACTCCCGCTGAATCGGCGTCGGCGTCGTAAACCCACAATCCTGAATCGCCCGGAGCAACAGTGGGTGCAAGTCAAACTCAAACCAAGAGCTAATGTCGCACCCGCGATCCAAATCGACGCCCTCCACCAGAGCGCCCATGCCCGTCGAAGGATGCCGGTTGTAATCAAAACCACTCGTCGACGGTCTCTCGTGCGCCGGTACCGCTTTGTGCGTAATCTTTTCCCAATCCTCCTCGACATCCTTGGATGTGTCCTCGGTGAGTTCCTCGTCCGGTTTCACCGTCGTCGTCTCGACTTTCTTCTTTTGCTTCTTCTTTGTCGGCTTTTGCTTTGGCGCTTCGTCCTTCGCTTCACCAGACGCCTTACTCACACCCACCGCCGTTCCATTCTTTTTCGCGAGTTTCTTCGCCTCAATCTTCGCCTTCCATCGCAACTTGCGCTTCATGATTCTCGCCTCTTTACCCGTCAATCCCTCGAGTGCGCTCTCGTCCAACTCGCCCATCGTACTCGACTTGGTCGCGGCGTCCTCGCCCGCGTCAGACTGTTTCTTCTTCTGTTTCTTCTTCTTCCCGGTCGATACATTCGCCCCGTCCGACGTCTTCTTCGTTGCATTCTTCTTCCCTTTCCTTTTACCCTCGTCTTCAGCGTCGTCCCCTCTCGTCGTCGTCGCGTCGACGCCCGCGTTCGCTCGCGCCACCTCTTCACGCGCCGTCTTCGGGTCCAACACCTCCAAACTCATAAACCCATCCTCGCTCGACCCGAGCATGAGCGCGTTCGCGTTCACCCCCACCGCGTTCCACCCCTCATCCTCCATCATCCATCCGTCCGGGTCGTCTTCCGGATCCTCGTCAATCGACGACGCGCGTCGTTTCGATTTCATCTTTGTTCGCTCTGGCGGCGGCGGCGCGAACGCACGAACGAACGAACAAAGTTTTAACCGTTCCGTCTCTCGTTTCGCGCGTCGATCGTCGACGGGCGAACGCGATGTGTTTAACCCGAAACGCGTCGCGCGGGACGTCGACGAACGCGCGCGCGGCGACGTGCGGCGGTGTGAAGTTTGGCATGCGCACGCAAAGAGCACTTTTTTCGATTCTTTGTTACAAATGTTTAACGAGACAAACGAAGAGACTCACTCGGCGTCGACGAGCTGACGATCGACGATGGTTTTGAGATCACCGTGGAGCTTGCGCCATTCCTCAGCGTCTGCGCGGGCGGCGTCGGCGTCTGCGCGAGCGGCGGTGAGGGCCTCGCGAAGCGCGGCGACATCTTTGGATTGCGGCGTCGGTTTGGGCGCGTTGGTAGACGTCGACGCAGAGGTCGATGTGACTGCCCGGCGTTGGCGTTTGTGTTCGGTGACGGTACCGGTGAGCGTTGTCGGTGGGCCTTGCCAGGGTTTGATACCGCTTCGATCGTTCGGGCCGATGAGGAACTTGCTAAACGTCGGCGCGGGGGACGATTTCGCGCGTCTCTTCTCCCCGCCACGATCGCCTCGGCCTTCACCGCTGAACCGAGACCGGGAAATGATCGCCGTCGCGCATATCGGCGCCTTCGGGTGTCGTAAAATTTGTAGCGTCTGTCTCGAGGCGGCGTCCCAAACGCGCGCCGTGCCGTCTTCGCTTGCCGTGATTACGGCGGCGCCATCTGTCGAGCACTCGACGCTCGCCAACTTTTTCGAGTGTCCCTCCAGCGCTACCATCCCATCCCGCGCGTCCGCCGCACCGCTCCCGTCTAAACTCACCGCTACAGACGGCGCACCGTTCAATGGAATCTCAAACAACCGTCCATCGACCCCACCGGCGTAGAGTGTCGCCTCGCACGCGTCCAATGCGCAACACGATAGCGCCGTCGGACACCGAACCTGTCGCAGCGTCGACCCGCTTCCGAGGCTATAAATCTTACAAGTCCGATCTGCGCTGCATGAAACCACGCACACGTCTCCTCCAGCACCGCTCAACGACCCGGTGGCGATGCCAGTGACTCCGAGAGAGTGCTCTGTCCAACTTCTCCAAGCCGTCGCTCGCGTCGACCCGTGTGCCGCTCGTTCGTCATCCAACACCTCGCTCATCCTCCACGCGTGTACTGCGCCGTCTTCACCACCCGTGATCAACGCGCTTCCATCCGCGGTAAACTTGATCGCGCTTACGCCTTTGAAATGCGCCTTGAACCGCGCCAAGAGTCGTCCGCTCGACGCCTCCCACACGGACGCCGAGCCGCTCGAAGACCCGCACGCCGCGTATGCCCCGTCCCTCGAGCTCGCCACGCAGCTCGGACGCTCGGGAAGGATGGAAGACCGCTCCATCGACTCTTTATCGATCCCGTACGCATCCATCGAGCGCTTATCCGGGCACAAGACGAGGAGTTTATCGACGCCCAGCGCGCACAGAGCGCCGCCGCCGGCCCCGTTCGTCCGGCCATAGTGACGAAGAATTGCCCCAGTTCGCACGTCAAAGGCGACGACGGGGGCGTTTTTCGCGCTCGATGAGACGAGGAGAACGTCGTCGAGCGTCGATGCGGTCGTCATCGTCGCGCGCGTCGCGGTGTCACGGACGGATTCCATTTCCAAGTAAAAAAGTTTGCGTTTGGTGTCTCGCTATCGCCGCGCTGACGATGGTAAATTACAAACAATTCAAACTACCGGTACTTAGTGTAAAAGAAAACTCACGACAAGGTGTGATTCTGTCATCGCGCCGCGTCATTTCTCTCTCGACGCATGCCGCACAGTTCGCCAAATGAAACGACGAAACCGTCTCACGACGCCAACGTTTTGGGATTCGCCGCATCCGCGACGCGTCTAGCCTCGGCTCTCGCCTCTAATCTCGCGCACTGCCCCCACCACCTATCGTAATCCGCGAGTAAACTCTTTTCGATTGACCCTTGTAAATTTGCGAGCACGGTGTCGTTGATCCCATTGACGACGAGATCCAATCCCGGCGTCACGGCGACGAAATCGTTCACCATCGCGTCCAACGTCATGGTCACGTCCCCCATGATCACCCCATCCCTCGGCGGACGCAGCGTCCCAACCATCGTCAACTTGACCTTGCCGTCTAAATCCATCTCCTTCGGTAGCCCGATGAATTCAAGCTTTTTCGCACCGATGGTTAACCCTTCCTCTCGCGGTTCCAGCGTGAGCGTCGAGTACACTGTCACGCGCGTTCCAAAAAACTCAAACGGCAACAAACGCACCCGCCACGTCACGTCATCCAAACGCTCCCGGCGTTTGCCATCCGGGAACGTCACACCGATGACGCGTTCGCCGTCGGAAATGTACCTCGCGAACGTGTGTCGGTCGTGTTGGGTTTTGAGAGACATTCGGAGAGACTTGCTCGAGGTCCACTCGCGACGAACATCTGCGCGCGTCTGTACCGCCGGTCCACGTCCACGACGTTTCGCGCGCGCGGTCGTCGTCGCGGTCGTCGTCGCGGGGAACCGTCGCGCGAGCGCGTCGCGCGCGGATAGGGATGACATACCGGCGCGGGCGTCGGTGAGTGTGGCGCAAGATGAGATTTCCGCTGCTTTGCGTGGCGAACGCGTCGTTCCTAAATTGGATTTCGATTTGGTATTCGTCGTTACATGTACTGTTGTAATCATCACACGGAATGAAGAATTATCAATGGTTTGCGCTGCTGCTGCTAGTGGTATCGTCGTCGACGTCGACGTCAACGTCATTTTGTTTTATTTTTGAAATCACTGTCCAATCATCTTGAAGTAGAGCTCTTCGTACTCGAGCGCGGGTTTGTTCCACGACCAATCCTGAAGCATGACGCGCTTTTGAAGTGATCTAAACCAAACGCGGTCGTTGTAAAAGGCGTCAAGGCAGCGGTCGAGGGCGTAATCGAGCGAACCTTCGTCGGTGCCCTCGAAAGAAAAGCCATTGGTGACGTCGCCGCCGTCGGTTTCCCAATCAGTGCTCCCGGCGATTTCCCAGGCGGCGCGAGCCTTTTCGTTATCGATGTCGAAAACGGTGTCTCTCAATCCACCCGTGGCGCGAACGACGGGGACGGCGCCGTAACGCATGGAGATCATCTGGGTCAACCCGCATGGCTCAAACATGGAAGGGACGAGGATGACGTCGCATCCGGCGTAAATCAAGTGCGAGAGCGGCTCGTCAAAGGCAAAGAAAAAGCCAGAGTCGTCGCCCGCCAATTCGTTGGCGAGGGCGTTGAATTCGCCCTGAATCTTTGGATCCGGGGCACTACCCAGGAGGACGAATTGTCCGCCACGCATCAGCGTGTGGTGCGCCGCGTGCTTGATGAGGTGCACACCCTTTTGCGCGGTGAGACGTGAGACGACGCCGACGATTGGCTTGTCGTCCCATTCCGTCATACCGAGGCGAGAGCGGAGCTCAGCGCGCGCTGCCGCCTTGCCTTGCTCTTGGTTTTCGGCGTTGTACTTGACGGGCACGAAGGCGTCCGTTTCCGGATCCCAAATGTCCGGATCAATACCGTTGCGCACGCCGGTAAACTTGTCAAGGTTGGCGCCGATGACTGAGCTTCCAGAAACTTCGCCGGCGTAGGATGGGGACACCGTCGTCGTCATTTGCGAGTGATGTACCGCCTCACTGAGTTTGGCTTGTCCGTAATTCATGTTGTGAATCGTGAACGCCACCTTGGGCTTGGTCAAACCGTTGTGATGGTAGTGCTCCCAGTATGCGCGCGCCACTTCGGCAGAGCTCCAGTCATGACAGTGTAAAATGTCCGGTTGCCGCGAGGTTCTCAGCAAGAACTCGAGCGCGGCGTTACAGAAAAAGTTGAATCGAGCGGCATCATCGTTTCGTCCGTACACGGAGCCCGTCTGGAACATGCCATTTTGCGGTTCGATGAAGAAGCACTGCAAATCCTCGACGACGCACTTTTCAACGCGAATCGTTGTTCCACCCCAGTCAAAGTGCGTCTCGTACTCTCTCGAGCCGAGCAAGACGGAATTATTGAAGAATTCATACTTGGGAAGAATGACCTCGACCATGTGTCCGTTGTCTTGCATGGCGCGGCTGATGGCTGTGACGACGTCTGCCAATCCACCCACCTTCGCAATCGGAGCCATCTCGACGGCGACATGCACGACGTGGAGCGGCGGCTTTTTCGCCGAGCTTCCACGCGTCGGAAGGTGGTAATCGCGACCACCCTTGTTGTCGTACTGCGCGCCTTCGCCCACACCGCTACTAAAGACGAAATCGGTCGTCCATGCGTCGCTAGGAACGGCGCCAACCGAGGCGGTGTAGTACTCTTCGTCCTCGCTCGGCGGCGTCATCTGTATCGGTTCGATGGCGTTCGCGTGCGTCCAACGGTTGAAACCACCCGTGAGATAAATATCTTCGCTCCAGTTGAGGTTGGTGTTGTTCTTGTTGTAAAACACCTTGAGCGGCTTACCCGCCTCGGGCACCTTGGGCTCGGTGCGAATGATGAAGGATTGTTGCTTCAACCCAACCTCAATCGCCTTCGCCTTGGCCGCCGCGGCCTGCTCTTTTCGCTTCGCCACGCGCTTCTTCTCATCGATGGATGCCCTGAATACGGCGGCGCGCTTCTCTTCGTACGCGAGCTCACGAAGAATGTCCCAGGTGGCGTCGTCAAGATCTGACACCATGGCCAATCTAAAGTCGTCGCCGTCGTTGTTGTCCCACGCCGTTTCATCCGCGTCAGAGACGACAAAGTCCAAGACGCTCGCGGAAGGCGAGATCGCGACATCGGCGTACCACCACTCGTTGTTCTCATCGCTCGGCTGATCGGCGGCGCGAGTCATGGTTACCTTTTTCTCCACACCGTTGGCCCATCCGTTGTGACCGACGTGCATGATTAAAGCAGTTGCGTCTGCGCCGCCAATTGGATTCAACGCCTTGTTCCAATAGATTCGCTCCGTCGCGCCGGATGCCCCGGGTTCACCCGAAGCCGTCTTACAGATGATGCGTCCGTACTTTTCGTATCGCCCACCGACGCCCGGCGCGCCGCCGTCTCTCGCCATGGCACGCTCGGCTTCAATCTGTTCATCCGCCGCTCTTCGCGCCTCATCCTCGAGCGCCGCGAGCTTCATAATCTCCACAAATTCCTCCGGAGTCGGCCCACACGCGACCTCAGACTCAAAATCTTTCCCATCATCCTTCTCGTAATTGTTCTCGTCGCCCTTGAAGACGTAGGAAACCGAGTACGCGCGAGCGTCCACGTCCACGTCGGCGTACATCCAAGTAGTTCCATCCACCGGAGTCATCTCCTTTTCAAATCGGCCGACTCTCCACGAGTTGCACCCGCCAATCAGCGTCACGCCATTCGCACCTCTCACCGCGTCCCCGCGCTCGCGATCGACGAACACCCGCATCGGCGCGCCCGCCACCGGCGTCTCCGGAACGCAAAACGCGCGCGGCTTTTCGCCTCTCGTCTGCGCCTCGACGTCTCCCCTCAACGCATCCACCGCCGCCGCTCGCGCCGCATCCTCCGCCACCCGCGTCGACGAAACCACCGCGTTCGTCCGCGCGCGACGTCGTCCCCGCGTCCCATCGCTGCGTTCATTTCGAGACTTTGACGCGCTCTTCAAAGTTTTTCGGCTCAGAGCCACCGTCCCGACGCTTCGCGCGGACGCCGCCGACACCGCCGACACCGCCGACATCCTCACCGAACCCGCTCAACGCGACGCGACGCGAGACCCGTGGGTTATCAAAGCGCGCACGGATTAATCCCCGCACCGCGCGCGACGAGCGTTACCGAGATTCGTTTTCAATCCAGATGAAGACGATTGGTGACGATCCACTCTGGCTTCCGTCCCGTCCTTCGCGAATTCGATCCGTCCCGTCGGGCGCGATCCGCCGACGCGAGAGGGACGAAAACGAACGAAACGACGCGCGAGGATCACGACGTCCTCGCGTCCTCGGCGTCGCGTCCGTCGACGAAGGAACCAAACAGTGCGGTCGACGGGACAGTGCGGTCCATTCGACGGTGAATGAGTGGCCGAAAACGCCCAACGACAAGTGACGAGTCATGAACCGTCGATTGGACCGTGGGTGAGCATCCGAGTTCGTTGGGCGCGCGCTCGCTCGGTCGGTCGATCGTCAGAGCGCGCGCGGTTGGACATGCGACGCGCGTTCGACGCGGTGGACGCGCGCGGGGACGAGGACGCGGCGGCGCACCGCGCGACGGGGTCGAAATCGAGGGCGGCGGTGTTGGTTCCGCTGTTCGTGCCGACGACGACGGCGAATCGGGACGCCGACGTGGAAGGCGGTAAAGACGCGGTGACGCGCGGTGATGCCGGCGTCGACGGCGGTAGGGGACGGGGCGACGGGATCGAGGTTTTGTTGTGCGTTCGAGCGTCGACGATGCGGTCGCACGCCGGGGAGGTGGCGTTTCCTGGTGGGAAGTTTGACGCGGGGACGGATGCGAGCGACGTCGAGACGGCGCTGAGGGAAAGCCGAGAGGAGGTTGGTTTGCGGGAGACGGACGTGGAGGTGATCGGGAGATTGCCGACGATCATGTCGAGGCACATGGTGAGCGTGCGGCCGATCGTGGGGATCGTGCGGGATGGGTTTGAGGTGACGGAGACGAGCGAGGAGGAGGTTGCGGAGACGTTTACGGCGCCGTTGGAAATGTTCTTGCGGAGGGAAAATCATCGGCACGACGATTGGTCTTGGCCCGGGGCCCCGAGGGCGATTCGGGTGCATTATTTCGAGCACGAAGGGCGTCAGATTTGGGGGCTCACGGCGGCGATTCTCATACAGGTGGCGCGGCGGGTGTACGGACGCGAGCCAGAGTTTCAAGAAAAAACTGACGAACGCGTGAGCGTCTGGGATGTGTACTCGGTAAAAGGTGAGACGAAGATTGGGAGAAGCGCGCTTTAAGTTGCGAGGAAATAATATTCACACATCGTTGCGTTGCGTTGCTTTGCGTTTGCGCCGCGCGGCGGCTAGGTAGGCCTATAGCAAAAAATAGCTTTGTTAGAAATGGCGCTCAGCGCTCATCCGCAGTGCGGAGGGTCGATGCGCGACCACTCAAACACTTTTTCCCACTTCTTCGCTGCGTTATCCCACGACAAGTCTTGCGTCATGGCTTGCTTTTGCATCGCTCGCCACATCTTTGGGTTGGTGCGGTACACATCGCACGCCGAGCGAACCGCCCACATGAGCGCCTCTGCGTTCATGTCGTTAAACAACCAACCCGTGCCGACGCCTTCGCCTTCATTCAAGTCAGCGGTGTCGGCGAGCACCTTGTCGGCGTCACCGAAAGCGTTGTACGGGGTGATGGTATCCTTGAGACCGCCAGTCGCGTGCGCGATGGGCAAGGTGCCGTAGCGCATGGCGTAAAGCTGGTTCAATCCGCACGGCTCGAATCGCGACGGCATGAGCAAAATGTCGGCGCCCGCCGTGATTCGGTGGGCCATGGGCACGGAAAATCCAACCCAACCGCGGAATTTATCCGGGTAAGTGCTCTCGGCCCAACGCATGAAGTCTTCGAGCTCCGGGAGACCGCTACCAAGCATGACGACTTGCACGTCTTCGCGCATCATGTCATGGAGTGCCTGTTGCAAGAGATCCGGACCCTTTTGCCAGTCGAGACGGCCGATGAAACCCATGAGCGGAACATCGTCGCGCTGCGGCAGGCCGAGCTCTTTTTGAAGAGCGCGCTTGCAATCCAGCTTACCGGAGAGGTCATCGACCGAGTAGGACGCCTCGCAATCTGGATCAGCCTCCGGGTTCCACTCGTCCATGTCGATGCCGTTGGCGATGCCGTCAAGACGGTCTCGTCGGCTCTGCAACAAACCTTCCATGCCCTTACCACCCTCCGGAGTGGTGATTTCGTACGCGTACCCTTGCGACACGGTCAATACTCTGTCCGAGGTGGCAATCGCTCCCTTGAGGATGTTCACGACGAGACCAAGATCGAGTTCGTGCGCGCGCATGTGCGTCGGGTACTGGTACTCAAGCGCGCCGTACCAATTATCCGGAACGCCCAAGTTGGAAAATGTCGTCGCCGGCTCGACGCCTTGATGCAAAATGTTGTGAATCGCGCACACGGTTCGCGCATCCTTGTACACGCCGTGCGGACGGTACTTGGACGCGACGAGCGTTGGCACGAGACCGGCGTGCCAGTCGTTGGCGACGAACACGACGTCTTGACCATAGTATCCGCCGCAGTTTTCAAACGGCAACACGAGCGGCGCTTCGCACGCTGCGTGCGACAAGAGCGTGAATCTAAACTGGTTGTCGCCGTACACACCGAAAGAATCGCCGTAGAGCCCACCCTTGCGCTCGAACGAAGGATGATCCACAAAGATGTAATCGACGTCGTTTTTCATTTGATGAAAGAAACCAACTTCGTGCGAGGCACCGAAACATCCCACCTGCGCCTTGACGCACGTGTCGAACGCACCCTCGTAGAGCGCGTCCGACTTGGACCCGTTTTGGTATCTCGGCGCGACAACCATCACGCGGTGTCCTCGAGCGACGAGCGCCTGCGGGAGCGATCCGCACACGTCCGCTAAACCACCCGTCTTGGACCACGGAGCGACTTCGCTCGTGACAAAGACGATGCGCATCGGCGTCTCAGTCTTTTCAATGATTGGCTTTTCCCGAACGCTCGCTTTGGTCGGCGGCCGTTCCGGAAGTGGTTCTGCGTACATCGCCGTATCCACCATCACCGGCGTTTCCTCCGGAACAAGCTCCTCTTCTTTAACTTCCTCCTCCTCCTCCTCCCGCACCTTCTCAACGACGGACGAGTCGACGACAGTCGGCGCTTCCTCTTCCCGCGCCTCCTCAGCAGTCGGCTCTGGCTCTGGCTCCGCCGACGCGACGCTCGGCGCTTCCTCCTCCTTTTCCTCGCCGCCGCCGCCGCCGCCGACGACGACGTCATCATCACGATCATCAACAACAACCTCCCCAACCTCAGTAACCACGGAAGACGACGACGACGCCGAAGCGACGACGAGATCACCGACGTTTCGCCCACCCAACAAATCCGCCTTCATCTTTTCATTCTCCTCCTTCAACGCCGCGATCTTCGCCGCGAGTTCCGCCTTTTTCGCCGCCGTCGACGCGTCAGACGTCCCCGACGCCGAGCTCGCACACGTCCTCGTCCTCCTCACCGTCGTTCGCGGACGCACCGCCGTCGTTCGTTGACTCGCAGTCGTCGTCGTTCGACGCCACGACGCCGGTGCGAGGACGCGCGAGGTGGATAACGCCGCCGGCATCGGTCTAATAATCGTCCCGTCGGGCGCGCGCGAACGCTGGCGTCACGAGTGAAAGCGAGAGCGGTCGATGGACGATCCTTTTATCGTCGTCGTACTCGCGCGCGTCGTCGTCGCCGTCGTCGGCGTCGGCGTCTGTCGGTCGGTCGGTGTCGAGTCGAAGCGACAGCCTGGTTCGGGTGTCGGTTGCTCGCAGCCACATATCGGACCAACGCATACATTACCAAAAAAACATTGATCAACGTACATTATCCACCATGATCCATCGTGATAAAACAAACACCTACATAACAACATGAATACCTTCATTACGGGAGTACCCGTTTTGATTCAAGGGTCACGACTCGTCAATGTGAATTTTAATAAACAAATTAGGGTTTACAAACACGGTATCGGCCCCCCGTCGACGAACGCGCCCGACCGAAGAACGCGCCGCCCCGAAGGAGTGCGAAATTCAAAGAAGATGGCTGCGCCCCCGTCGAACGTTCCGACGTTTAAGCTCATCCTCGTCGGGGATGGTGGTACCGGTACGCGCGTCCACCCTCGTCGTCGTCGTCGTCGTCGTCGTCGTCGTCGTCGCGCGCGGAGCAGAGTAGAGACAACGCGCGACGCGCGAAGAGAGACTCTGTGTGTGTTTTAAAGGGATCCGACTGACGCGTGGAACCGGTTGAACGTCGCGCGCGCGCAGGGAAAACGACGTTCGTGAAGCGTCACTTGACTGGGGAGTTTGAGAAGAAGTATTTGCGTGCGTGCTTTGCTCGTTTTTTGTTTTTTATAGCGACGTCGTCGGGCGCTCGTTTTCTTTTTCGTTTTCGCCGGCGTCGACTCGGTCGCGCGCGTCGGTCGGCTTTCCCCTCCTCGTCGCTCGTCGTTCGGGCGGGTTCGCGGGTCGATCGCGCGACCGAGGGTGATTGTTCGTTCGCGCGTGAACGATGCGTGCGCACAGATCGCGGCGCGGGTGGGCGCGCGCGCTCCTCGGGTGAGGGTACCCGGTGAGAGTGAGGGTCCGGGTGAACGGATTGGACGATCCCGGGCGAGCGACTGACGCTTTTTTTATCGCGCCGCTCGCGTTTACGATGACAGCGACCGTCGGTGTGAGCGTGCACCCGCTCGATTTCCACACCAACTGCGGTCCGATTCGATTCGATTGCTGGGACACCGCGGGCCAGGAGAAGTTTGGAGGTTTGCGCGACGGGTACTACATTCACGGTCAGTGCGCAATCATCATGTTTGACGTGACGTCGCGCACGACGTACAAAAACGTGCCGACTTGGCACCGCGACATCACGCGCGTGTGCGAAGACATTCCGATCGTGTTGTGCGGTAACAAGGTGGACGTTCGTAACCGTCAAGTTCGCGCCAAGTCGATCACTTTCCACCGCAAGAAGAACCTTCAGTACTACGAGCTCTCGGCCAAGTCAAACTACAACTTTGAAAAGCCCTTCTTGTACCTCGCGCGCAAGTTGAGCGGTAACGCGGCGTTGCAGTTTACTGAATCCCCGGCGCTCGCGCCGCCGACCGTCCAAGTCGACCTCGCGGAAGTTGCCGCGTACGAAAAGGAGCTCGCGGACGCCGCGGCGCAGCCGTTGCCGGATGAGGATGACGAGCTTCTCGACGCGTAAAGCGTTTACATTCGTCGCGCCGGCGAGTCGTCGCGTCGCGAGACTTCGTCGACGCAGGTGGCGCGCTGGATGGACGAGAAAGAAAGAAAGAAGGAATTTTAGAAAACAAAACAAACGACAGGTTACGCCAATCTGGGAGGTATGTCCAGCGCGCGTCATCCGTTAGAGAACTTTGAAAATACAACACCCCATTGAATATAATCAGACGCGTCGTCGCGCTCGATCGACCATCGACTGCTACTTAGTACTGTTACTGCTACTACAGAACGACATCGAAAAGCGGCGCGAATACTCGGCAACCTCAACTCTCGCTCATGGATATCGACGCCGAGATGGGTTTGTGTTGGCGTTCGAATGCATCAATCGCTTCCATGGATGACTTGCGACCTTTTCGGCGCACAATTTTCGTCGCGCCCTTCGCCAGTCGCGTCGAAAACGACGAACGCATCTTCCCGCCTGACAATGAATATTTGTTATCCGAGTCGAGCTCCCTTTGTTGCTCTTTCGTCAAGGATAAAAAGTCGTTGAGGCAGACGCACCGCGACTCGGGTTTACATCGACCTCGGCTTCCGTGGGGGGAGATGCGCGTGTGCACTTCACAAAACCAAGCCTGACACATGCCGCAAAAGTGATGAACGACTCTTTTACCGGCAAGCGACGTCTTCGCCGTCCAGCGAGCGGTGCAGCCCGGGTGACTGCACTTTTTCATAGATAGATTACGATCCAAATCACAGTCGTCGTCCGCATCCGGACGCATGAAAGAGTCCAACATGTGCTTGGAGACGAGCTCGTCGTGCACCGGCGCGAACCCGTCCGAACCGCCAGCGCCCATGCAAAACTCCTCCTCTTCTAAATTCCTCCTCGCGACCGACTTGAGCTGGTCCATCGGCGTGTGTCGTGAATCATCCGTCAAACTGGAAGTGCTAGCAATGCTCGACATGTGTTCTAGCACCTTTGTGGGCGTGAACAGCGCCTTGTCGCGATCGACACCCGTGGCTTTGGGTGACGACGGCTCTGGCTGCATGAAATCTTCCAAATGCTTATCTGCGCCTTGAACTCGAGCGGCGAATACTCTCACCAGGGCTAGGGCAAAGAGAAGGCCTCTGCGAATGACATTTCGCGCCGCGGCGACGACGCGAACCACGAAACCAATCGTGATGATCGCGCCAACCCATCCACCGCCAACATCGCCGCATGCCACCCAAGCGGATACAGCCTTGTGCGGATCGCTCGCGCCGTATTCATTCCAAGCCACGACACGAAACTTGTATTTACCGGAGTGGTAACCGTCCAACTTGACTGCGAAAGTTTCCGCATCGACAGTTTCGACGTCTGTCCACGAAAACACCGTTTTTCCAAAACCGCTGCCGCTTTGCACCACGTAAGCGTGCGCCTTTGGCGTTCCCAAATCCTTTGGTCTCTTCCAGCTCACGCTCACGTCTCCGCTGTCATAATCTTTAAGGGTTATCGCGTTCACAGATCTCGGCGCCGATGGCGCTCGACCGACGTGCAACAGTTGCTTTTTCATCGCGCGAGTCAGCGCGAGTCGTTGCGACTCCTTCAACACGCCCAACTTTTTCAACGAACTCCCATCTTTGGCGAGAAACGACGGGAAATCCAAAGTCGTGATCCCATGCTCGACGAATGACGTCGCGTGTTCCGGCATCCCCAGTCCGTACCGCACCCAGGCACCGACTTCTCTCGCGCTCAACATCTTTTGCGCGCTCGCCGTCAGCTCGGCGAGCGAAACTGTATCGCCGTCATCCAAACCATCGATTGCCGCCACCGCCGCCGCCGCCGCCGCAGACGTTTCGGTCGACGTGTCTAAATCACCACCACCCACACCTTCGCGAAAGTACCTCGACAGTTCCGCCGCGGTCAACTGTCCGTCGCCGTCACCGTCCAAGCGTCCAAAAAAGGTGGTAAACTCGGAAGTGCGCTCTTTCCGCGTCAGCAACGATCGCACCGCGAGCGCTGCGAGGACGCAGAGACACATGGCGACGAAGGGTGAAAGCGCTTTCCAGACCGTCGTCACGCCGACGTCCGTGCGCTCTTTACGCGCGTCATACGCGTCCGATTCGACCGATTCGGTTCTCGCGTGACCTCTCTTTGGCGCGCCGTTCCCGTTCTCGTCGTCTCTCAGTGCGAGGGAATCGCTCGGCGGCGAGGCGCGACGCGCGAAGGACGACCGACGCATCGCGTCGTTCGTTCGCGCCGCCTCGCTCGTCGACCGGCGTCGTTCGTCAACCGTCGAACGCGTCTTTGAATGCCGACTCGAGGACGAGACGCACGCCAGTCTTCGTCGCCTGCCGCGACGCGAGTCTCTGATGCGCGCGCGTGAACAGCGCGAACGCACGTAGACGGACCATAACGCGCGTCGATCCTAACGCCCGAGCGTCGTCGTCGTCGTCGTCGTCGTCGTCGTCGTCGTCGGTCGTCGCACGCGCGGACGCGCCTCGTCCAGATCGAACCAACGGTTCGTGCCAACATGGGTGTGTGCGCGTCCACGAGCGGCGCTGTCGCCGCCGGGAGCGACGGAGAACCGATGACGGACGAGCGAGTGATGGGATGTTTCCCTCGCACGCGCGTGGAGCGGGTGAAACGGGCGGTGTCGACGGCGGCGAGCAAGGCGAAGGAAAAGTTTGACGAAGCGCGCGAGCGCGCGGGCGGAGCGCCTCGCGCAAACATGGTTCCGAGAACGATCTCCTCGATGGATGAAGTGCGAGACGCGGATAGCGGTGGGGTTGATAGGATGACGAAGGACGGTGGGACGGCGCGAGCGATCCATCCCACGCGTGGATCCGGGGGATTGAGGGTGACTCCCGCAGCGGAGGTGTTGGCGAAACAAACGGCGGTGGAGGGCGCCGTGGGCGGCTCGGAGCTGCCGCCGCTGCCGGTGCCGCCGCCGTTGGACGCGCGCCGGTTCGCACCAAAACCACCGCGGTTGGATGAGCTCTTCGGGCGAGACACCGCGGGCGACGATGTGGGGTCGATGGAGAAGTACGTGACGCTGGACGAGGTGACTGTGGACATGGCGCACGACTCGGGCGAGAAGGCTCGGTTGATTTACGGACCCAGGAGCGTGACGACGAAGAAACCGAGCAGGGCGAAGGAAGTCATCACTGTCACGGCGGAGGCTGCGAAGGGAGCCATCACGAAAGTTGCTGCCGTGGCGACGCGACATAAATCGACTCAGTCGAGCGCGGTGGAAGTCGCCGCAGGTGGCAACAAGCCTGGATCGGATGACGGAAGCGAAGCCGTGGCGCAGCCGACGAGACCTAAAGGAAGAAACTCTAGCATTAGTCAAGACTCTAGAATGACGGAGGCGTCGAACGAAGCGCCAACCAACGCGAGCGAGAGCGCGAACCCGTTCGTAGGAGACGTCTCTCCAGCGGATTTGACTTCGCCCGACGCGTCGGATAGCGGCATTCCTTCCCCGCGTCACCGAAGGTCGGCGAGCGGGGGATGGAGCGAGGTGAGTTACACAACGTCGGATGACGGGATGTTGCGCATGTGTCACACGTCGCTCGCGCCGACGAAACCGCGAAGATGGACCACGGGGGATAATTTGGGAGAAGGTTCGTACGGCAGCGTCTGGCTGGCGCTCAACGGTGACACTGGGGAACTGTTTGCGCTCAAAGAAGTTCGCATGGGGAGCTCAGATAAGCATCGAGACGAGTCTATAGAACAGCTCGAGCAGGAAGTCAACGTTTTGTCTCGTTTGGTCCACCCGAACATTGTGCGATACATTGGCATTACTCGCGAAGAGACTGCATTGTACATCTTTTTGGAATACGTTCCCGGAGGATCGATCGCATCTCTCGTCAATCGCTTCGGCAAATTTGAAGAGAATGTCATTCGAGTATATACGAGACAAATTCTCATCGGTTTGGCGTATCTCCACTCCCAGCGCGTCGTTCATCGCGACATCAAGGGTGCGAATATATTAGTAGAAAAGAGCGGCCGAATCAAGCTCGCAGATTTCGGCATGGCGAAAGTATTAGAGAGAGTTTCCATCGGGAAATCATTCAAGGGTAGCGCGTGTTGGATGGCGCCCGAAGTCATCCGCCAACAAAATGTCGGCTTCGAGGCGGACATATGGAGTGTCGGGTGCACGGTGTACGAAATGGCCACGGGTGCCCCCCCGTGGAGCGACTGCAGCACGCAGGTGCAAATCATCTTCAAGATTGCTTCGTCGTCGGACATTCCCGACATTCCGGCGCACCTTTCGCTCGAAGGACAAGAATTCTTGCGACTCTGTCTCCAGCGCGATCCAGATTTACGACCAGAGGCGGTGGCGCTCTTGGACGAAGCCTTCGTTTTGGATGCGCACAGAACGAGTGAGTCGCAGAGTCTTCCGCCCGCTTTGCAGTACGACACGTGGAATTCGTCCTCGGCAATCTCACTGCGAGACGATGAAAGCAACAGTATCATATCCGGGTCAGAACCCGGATCTCGCGTCAACTCATCGCGGCACGTGGCGTGGGGAGATCTTTAGGTGTTTTTTATACCATTTCGCGGTAGTTTAGAGAAGACGACGTCTCGGCATTTGTAACAATTTCTTCACATTCACAAAAACGTTTGGTGGTTCTTCATCGCGGTTTATTTCATGTATTTACTGAATGAGCGCAAAGTGGTCGTCGTCAACGGTGTTATAAACTTCACCAGTGTTGGTCATGTCATCGAGCACAGATCTGATGGCATCCGCGGTAAACTTGCCGCTGAGGGCGTCGCACACCTCGACGAGGGTGAGACCTTCTTCCAACTGAGCCTTGGACAAAACAGCGCGAACGGCGATATCCGGATTGTTCGAGTTCATGTCACCCTCGGCCGCGATGTTCGTCACCGGCACGCTGTACACGCTCGTCGGAGCGGCGCCCGTCACCGGAGCCGCACCCTTCAACTTTTGCGCGTGACCGCTCGCGTAGATGACTTCCAACATGTGAAAGGTGACCTCGTTGAAATCCGTCACCGGGCGAACCGCTTGCGCGCTGTACGCCGCGATGCCGTACTCATCTTTAATCTTTTTGATAGAACCGTACACGCGCACGTACGTACCTATCGACACCATCGGAGCGCTCACGGAATCGTCAGCCCAAACCTTGACGTCGCACACGCCCGTCGAGTCGTCCACCTTGTACGCGACGGTTCCGTTATCCTTTTGCTCCGCGCTCACCACCTTGCCGACAATCGTCAAGTTATGCACCGGCACCCCGTTAAGCTTAAACTGATCCTCCGTCGCGCTCGCGCTCGCGGCTTCGACGGCCGCCTTCAACGCCTTAATCGTCGCCGGCACCATGGTTTCCGGCTTGGTTTCGCCGCCGTAGTTCTTCGCCGTCGCTCCCCCCGCGTCGGCGCCGGGTCTACGTCGCGTCACGACGCAAAAAGAAATCGAAACGCCCACCGTCAGTCATCATCATTCACCGCGCTCGCGATCGAATCGTCGCGGACGTTCATCGCGGACGTTCACCGCGATCGTTCGATCGTCCCGTCCCGTCTGTCGGATTCGAAAATTTTTCAAAAATTCACGGCACCGAACCGACCCATCCATCCATCCGCCCGAGCGTTCCCTCGTCCCGGTTCGAGACGAGGCGCGAGGCGCGGCAAAAAAACACGAGCGAAACGAAATCGCGACGCACTCCGCCATGTATCCTCCCGCGAACTGCGTCGCGCCGCCGTCGTATCCTCCGTAAGACATCTTCCGTGTTCGCGATTCAAAGTCGTCCCGCTCTGCCGCGGTGGTCGGTCGATCGATCGCGTCGAGGTTGAGAGGGTTGGTTTGTTTCACTGGTGGCGTTTCACATTCTATGTATGTTTAAACAGTATGAGTGTAACAACGGGTCTGGACGCGCGCTCGTATTGGAGGGTGGTTTCATCCCGTGTGCGACGGTTTTTAGTACTTTTTCGTCGGTTGCGGAATTCAAAGCGGCGCGACGCTTCCGTTTTTAGCCTCTGGTCGAGGAGGACGAGGACGCGTCGACGACACATCGACGACGACGACACATCGACGGACGGACGGACGATGTCGACGACCGACGACGACGACGACGACGACGACGGAAGGCGGCGGCGGCGGCGGGTGAGCGCGCCGGAACGCGCGAGTGAAGCCCTGCGTGGGGTGTCGCTGTTCGCCGAGCTGTCAGACGCGGACCGCGAGGCGCTGTGTGGACGGTTGGTTGAGGTGACGTACGGCGACGGGGAGGCGATCGTGACGCGCGGGGAGGTTGGGACGCGGTTTTACGTCGTCGCCATGGGACGGGTGCGGGTGGTCGGGTTCGATGATGATGATGGTGGTGATGGTGATGGTGGTGATGATGATGATGAGGGACGAGACGCGGGTACGAAGAAGACCAAGACGTTGTACCCGGGGGAGACTTTCGGTGAAGTCGCGCTCGTGCGGAGGTGTTTAAGAACGGCGACGGTTATCGCGGCGGCGCCGGTGGTGAAACTCTGGGCGCTGGATCGCGCGACGTTTCACGAGACGTTGAAAAAGACGACGTTTGAGCGACGGTGCGAGTACACGGATTATCTCAACTTGGTGCCGTTGTTCCGGGAAACGTTGGACGCGAGGACGCGGAGCATGCTCGTTGACGCGCTTCGAATGGCGACGTTTGAGAGCGGTTCCATCGTCGTGAGTCCAGAAGATGCGTACGACGAGGAAGGGTCAAAGTTTTATGTTATCCTTCGCGGTGAAGCGGTGGTACGTATGGACGACGGAGAGTTGACCGAGGTGAACCGATTGCAGCGCGGCGATTACTTTGGCGAGGTGAGTTTGATACACAAGACGTCGCCGACAGCCACGGTCGTCGCGATAGGTGAGATGACGACGCTAACGCTCGACGCGGAGTCCTTTCACAGGATGATTGGGCAAGATACGATTTCAGCCATGGCTAAAAAGTTGGAGAGCTACGCGTACGCGTCCAACAAGGTGGAACGCAAACCGAGGAGACGGCTGCATCGAGTCGGATCGCTTCTCGCGCTTCGAGGCGCCGTCACGTCGCGATTTCGTTGGTTATCGTTCGAGCGCAAACAGAGAAGCACTCGAAAGCGCGGATCGCCCGAATCACTGCGGAACAACAGAAACTGTGTCAAGTCTGTGACTCCGTCTCTGATTGAAGTCAACTCACGGCAAGACGTCACGCTTCTCAAAGAAGTCGGCGGCGGCATGCTCGGCGCCGTCTTCTTAGCCAAGACGCTCAACACCCACACCGTGTGCTGCGTGAAAATTATGCACAAGTGGAAAATTCTGCACCTCGAGCAGCGGTCGAACGTGTGCAGAGAGCTCCAGCTCATGAAGACTTTTGATTCTCCGTTTCTCACGCGAGCGATGGGATCGTTTCAAGACGCGCACACGTTGTTTCTGCTGATGGAGTATCTCCCCGGGGGAGATTTGTTCCAGCTTCTCGTGAGCGGACCGTTCAAAGGTGGTAAATTTCCAGTCGACGTCGCCCGGTTTTACGCCGCCGAAGTCTTATCCGCGCTCGAATACATTCACGCCAACGAACATTTATACAGAGACCTGAAGCCGGAAAACGTCCTCATCGACGGAAGCGGACACATCAAACTCACAGATTTTGGATTCTGTCGAAGGCTTGCGCTGAGTGAACGCGCGTACACAACGTGCGGAACCGCAGATTACATGGCTCCCGAGGTCATGCTCGCGCAAGGGTACAACCAATCGGCGGATTACTGGTCGTTTGGCGTCTTGCTCTACGAAATGCTCGCAGGGTACGCGCCGTTCGCCAGCGTCAGCGACGGCATCAGGCATCGACGCATCATCACCTCTGATCTCAAGTTTCACACGCCATATTTTGACGCCACCGCGAAATCCCTCATCAGTCGTCTGTGCATCGTCGACGTCTCGAAGAGACTTGGATCCAGCGCGCGCGGCGTGCTCGACTTGAAGACGCACGACTTTTTCACCGAAGACTGGGACGTCGTCACAGCGCGCCGGCTCGAGCCGCCTCACGTGCCGACTCGAAAAGACGCGCAGGCACCGCACGAAGGATCGGTAACGAGGCACCGGTCTCGCGAGTTTTACCGCTCGTTGGATCGTCGCGGTGAGAGAGAGCGAATGGATGCCGGCGCTCGACCGTTAACCGCAGAGGCTTCGGCGTCGTTTTACGGATTTTAAACATGGACGAACCCGCGGCGCGCGCCGAAAACGCGCCACCGACGCGCGATAATACGAATATCTTCGCCCTCGACGTCGAAGAACTGCGAGAGCGGTACAGGAATCACGCGTCTTCGAGCGACTTTGGTGTCGGTGACTCGGACTCGGACGAAGCGCTCATCATGTTTCTCGAGCTCGCGCTCGCGACACCGCGGCGATTGATACGCGCGCTGGAACAGGATGACATCGCGAGAAAAAACCTCGTCACTACTTTGCTCTGCGCGTTTATCTCGGCGGTGCACTCGGAGCGGGTCGCGAAAATCCTCGCCGGATTGACGTGGGGCAGAGGCTTCGTCGCGACGGAGAACATGTGGACATACGTCGATGATTGCGACGCACGAGTCGACGAGTGCGCGCGAGGAGACGAGGGCGTGCTCGATCGTTCAAAGGGTCCGGTCTTCATGCCCGTGCGCGCTTACGTCGGATCGGATGGATTTTTTCGAAATCAGTTGACGTACTTGCTCTCGCACGACGAGCGGGCGAGAGAAGCGTTCTTTGAGAGGTTGTTCTTGTCGCTCAATCACTTTGCCGATCAATTCACGCGGTTATACGCGGCGACGCATGCGCATGAAAATGGCGAAGCTCATTGCGAAGGGAATGACATCGACGCGTTGAGGAGCAAGAGGGAGGCTTCCTTTGTGAATCTTTACACCCATTTGAGACTTTTGGAAACGTCCTTTGACATCATGCCGAATGTGTTTTTACGAGAAGGTTCTCCATTATTGGCATCCACGATTGAGTTGATTGAGTTTCTCATTCACAGATGTACGCCATTGGCGGGTTTTAATGGACGCGCGCGCGACGGTG
>Ga0255764_10000880_pt1 | contig 26386 bp, 21 predicted proteins | sample 071ome_30_FD_179964 | JGI IMG/M metagenome (GOLD analysis project Ga0255764, IMG submission 179964) | Coastal salt marsh microbial communities from the Groves Creek Marsh, Skidaway Island, Georgia - 071406AT metaG (version 2) | ecosystem: Environmental > Aquatic > Marine > Intertidal zone >... | reverse complement strand
ACCCGCTCCCCACTCGGCCAGCCAATCCAGGCGTTCATCAGCGCGTGACAGAGTCACGCGGGCGGGCACGTGCCGAGCAAGTTCAAAACCTTACGGCATCCAAAGGCAGTTCATGGCGACGAAACCGCGGTAAAAGCCCTTGATGCCTTGGGCGTTCCAGATCGTCTTCGTGGCGTGGATCGGGTTCGCCATCCTGGACTCTTTGCCTTGGACAACCGTCGCCGTCTGGACGGTCTGCTTCACGATATCGATCGGGCAGTATGCAATGCCCGCCAGCGACTGCGCGATGACGGCGGTGGCCCTGGCAAACGAGCAAAACGTATAGTAATAGTGAGTGAGAGAGTCGGGGCGTCGATCTAGTTCAGCACCCACATGTCCCGGCCCGGACCCCAGGAGTGGGGCGTCACCCGCTTGCCCAGCTCGTATCCCCCAAAGTAGAACATGTTTGCCGGAACGACCGTCAGCAGCAGCGGCAGAAAGCCCGGATAGAGTCCCTTGACGACTCCCTCCGTCTGCACGATCTTCACGAACGCATCCGCCGTGTTTTTGTACACCCCGGAAGACACCTGCAGCCGGGCCTTGATCGTGTCGGGCGGGAGGGTGAATACCCGGCTCGCCACGGCCGCGCAGCCACCGGCAATCAAGCCGTGGTAGATCGGCTGCTGGGGCTGCTGCTGCTGCGACATCAGCTAGCGGTACCGGCGCAGGCAGATCATCATCGTCAAGCTATGCTGGTGTCGGGTACTGCTGGGACCTCATGCGCTTCGCATGCTCTCTACGACAACTGTGCTTGTCTCCCGTCCAGATTCCCGTTCTCTGCACGCGTTCAACACCACCGACGACAGACAGACAGTCGCGATCACACAGACAAAGGTGTGACGTGGTCGTCGTCGCAACGATGAGCGGTTACAAACAGTTTTTCACTCCATGACAGCGTCCATGACGGCCTCGACCGCCACGCGGCAGCTCGAGTCCGGGTCCGCAAGCATGCCCCGTACAATCCCACGCTTGGCCTCCAACGGCGCCCGCACGACGCGCTCGATTACTTCCACGAGCGACCTGTCCTCTCGCAGCACTTCTCGCAGCCCCCTGTCCTCCGCGAGCCGGCGAAGCTCATCGCTCGAGAAGAGCCGGAGCTCCTCGTCCCCGGCGAGCGCCTGCAGCGACAGCGATCCCGGATTCGAGTGCACGGGGGCGGCGTTCAATCGCTCTGCCGTCGTGTCGTCATTGGGACGCCGGACCAGCCGCACGATAACCTCGCTGACGCTGCCCGACGGGTTCGTCCGTCGCACGCTCCGGACGGCCACGACGTACCGGTCCAGCTGGTCAAGGTCGAGGTCGACCGTGCCCACGTCCAGCACTCCCAACAGGACCGCGCCTTCGCTCTTGTAAATTCCAGCCCTGCCTTCGGCGAGTCTCAACTCGACCGGGGTGCGGGCGGCAAGGTCTCCGACCTTGCCGACGTCGCCCCCCGCCAGTTGGACATGGAGGTCGAGACTATCGCCAGGACTCATCGCATCGTCACGGCCATTGGGTCCAAAGTACTGACGCGAGAATTCGAATCCCACTCTTCAAAACGCTCGCCACACCGACGCCGCCGCGAATTGACGATGCCTCGCGCTGAGACTGAGACACGAGCCGTTCCGACTCCACGGAACCGGTGAACCCGCACCCGAGACCGCAGGGCAGGAAACAAGGCGTCATCGACGGCATGGGTCCCCTCGGCGCTGTCCCTCGCGGCTCCCTCGGCGCCCCACGCCCCTTCTCCCCTCCCTCCCTCCCGTCCCCGCGCCTTCCAAGCCCCTCTCTCTTCTCTCTCCTCTTTCGCCTCCCGCGCCTCTCCGGCCTCCCCGTGGCGCGCGCGTCGATCGAGCGGGCGAAGGAGCTCACAAAGCAGATCACCGCCGCGGACGGATGGCGGGACGTCGTGTCTCTGCTCCGTGAGGACGACGGCAGCGGCGACGATGGCACACACGTCAACCTGCGCCACCTGACGACAGCCATGTACTTCCTCACAAAGAAGAACCGGGGTCTGCTCGCCCACGACGAGGGGCTGCTCAAAGCGCTTGCCGACGTCGCGACGCGCATCGCTGAGAGCGACGAGGCGTGGTCCTCGGCGAGCCTCGCCAACGTGCTGCAGGCGTGCGGCCATTTGGCCGTCGCACGGTCCGCAAGCTCGAGAAACGGGACGAGCTCTGAGCCCTTCGACCGGCTGCGGTCGCTGGCCCTGGGGTTCCTGGCGTCGGGGATCGACACACCGCTGTCCAACGTCGAGTTTTTGACGGTAGGTGTCTGATCCCGTCGTCCGACACGTCCTCGCACGACTCAACAGGCACTCGCACACGCACACGCTCACGCTCCGCGATCTTTTGCTCGCCCGCCCGCCCGCCCGCCCTCTAGATCCTCTCGTGCATGGTGCACGTGCCAGACTCGCTGGGGCTCCCCGAAAAGGCCTCAGCGGCCGCGGCGATGGAGGCCGCGCTCGTCCAGGGGGACGAGGGACCGGTGCGGCTGCGGACCAAGGGACTCGAAGGATTCCACCCGCGCGACCTGGGGTCCCTGTCGTGGGCGCTCACCGAGGTCAAGTGCACCGAGGCGACGGCCCAGCTCGTCTTCGACCACTGCATGTCGGTCGTCGGGGCAGCGAATTTGAGCGCTCCGGGGCTGTGCCTGGCGTGCCGCATGATCTCGATGCAGGGCTCTCGCGCGAGGGCCGAGGACAACCTGAAGCGTATCGTGGCCGGCGTGGGACACCCGAGCGTCCTGCGAGAGCTCTCGTCGCTGCGGGACAGCACCATGCTCCTGCTGGCGGTCGCTAGGATGGCCAAGAGCATATGTGAGGACGACGTCAAGGCCGAGGAGTCTCTGAGCTTTGGCGTCAAGTGGACGTTTGCCGTTGTCGCGTACAGGAGGGCGCACCCTGCCGTCGACCGCCTCGTCCAGGTCCTCTGCACGTTCATCAAACGGGCCCTGTCCAACGACAGAACGAGGCGGCAAGTGTCTCGTCGGCACCCCTCGTCTTCAAAGACGAACAGAAGCACTTATCTCCCGGAAGACGACGGCGAGGTGAGCCACAGCGTCTACTCGAGCGTACTGTACTCACTGGCGCTGTTGCAATATCCGTCCACGGACGTCATCGCGGCGTGTGCTCGCGGACTCACGAAGGCGAGCAAGAAGTTGACGCTCCGGACGATCGCGACGTGCACGTGGTCCCTGGCGGTCCTGCGGTACGAGGAGCCCCGCGCCATGCGGGTGTTTGCCAAACGCGTCGTTGCCGGCAGGCTGCTCCACCCGCCCAAGAACAACGGCAGCAACAAGAAGCACGTCGACAAGAAGGACATGGCACAGTCGGTGAGCATGCTGCTGTACGGCTTTGCGGTGCTCAACCTGCTGCACGAGGACGTCAGTGATGGTCTCGACGACGCCTTTGCCGACGACCGCAATCACGACCGCGACGACGACGACGAAAACTACGACTACGACCAAGACAGCGGCGAGGTGGCACCCGCCGCCTCCGCCTCCGCCTCCGCCCCCGCCTCTGACGCGTCGATGGCGTCTCTGCTGGCCGCGCTCATGCGCGCGGCCCGGCCGTGCTTGGACCACCTGGGCCCCGAGGCGCTCCCGGTCTTTGGATGGTCGATCGTCATCGCACACTCCCGAGCCGGCTCGATGGACAACGAGGTGTTCGAGGACACGATGCGAGTATGGCGGCAGGCCGTCGCCGATGCATTTGCAGAGATCCCAGTGCAGGGCAGGCCCATGATCCACCACACGGAGATCGCGCTGTCCCTCGAGGCGCCCGGCATCAAGGGCTTGGGTGCCACGGGAGACCTCCCATTCGACTCCCTGATGGAGCTTCTGTACGCCTCTGGTCGCCTCCGGCGCCACGCCCTGCGAGAGTGGAACGCCCAGGTACGATATCGCCGAAACGGATGTTGTCGCTGTCGTTATCGTTATCGTTGGTGTTGTTGTTCACACCCCATCCACTGTCTCATTCATGACCATCGGACCAATCTCTCAATCTTAAACGCATGCAGTCGCAGACCACCGCCCTGGACGGCATCTCGCTGTTCCAGAAGCAGGTGTTTGGCGCGGCCGAGCGGGCATGCCCGGGCTGGCAGATGGAATACTGGGACGAGCGGCTCCAGTATCCCGTCGACATGGCCTTGCCCTCGAAGCGGCTCGTGATCGAGGTGGACGGACCGACGCACTTCATGACCAACGCCAACAAGCCCCTCGGCGCGACGGCCCTCAAGCGCCGGCTGCTCGAGCGGCTCGGGTGGCGCCTCGTCGTCGTGCCGTACTTCGAATGGAGCTTAGAAGCATCCGACGACGAGCACGACGCCTGCATGCGCGCCAAGCTCGAGGGTCTCTTGACCAAGGCGGCTGGGCTGCCATCAACCCAACCAGACGCCCAACCGACGCAAACACACCGGCCGCCACCAAATTCGCCTCGTCAACGCGCCGACCCCGACTCGGTTCGGTCCAACGCGTCAAAGCTGGACGCCATCCGGGCCATGCAGGGAAAGATGTCGGTCAACGACGCGCTCAAGAGGAAACTCTTGCGGGGTACTGAATGACGAGCGTACTGAATGAACCCCGCTCCATCCATCCATCCATGTCGGGACAGACAGTTAAAACAAATAAATGATATTATGGGTGAACGTCCACAACAACACGAAGGTCAGCAGTTCCGTCTGCGAGGCCAGCCCCGACAGGAAGGCCGAGACGGGCGCCCTGAAAAACCGACGCGGCTCGCCCCGGCACGTCGCGTACATGATCAGGCCGTTGGCCAGCTGGAACGCCACGAAGACACCGAATCCCTTGACGCCCGTCACGTCGCCGGTGCCGGCGACCGCGCCCGCCACCAGGGCGGCCAACACCCGCGACGTCTGGGCCACGGCGAGGTTCTCCTGGTAGTTGCGATTATTGAGAAGCGTGCGCGCCTCCATCCCGTGTTCGTCCTACCTCGAACCTTCACGCTGTGCACATATGGGTCCCTATTTTTGTATATCGTCGTCTGCAGCTTACACGATCTATTCGTTCTCGTTCGTTTAGGGCTTGAAGAGCAGCAATCGTTCGTTCTTGACCACCCTCCCACCGGCACCAACTACCGACTACCGACTACCAACTACAGCGCCCGGAGTGCGCCGAGCTTCTTGAAGATCCCGTGACCGGTGGCAATCACCTTGTCGCCGACGGCCGTCCGCTGCAGCATGGACAGCTCGACGTGCACCGTCGCCTTTGAGCCGACCTTTCCAGAGTCCTTGATGTCGACAACGGAAGTCCTGAGAACCATGTCCTCGTCCGGCGGCGACGGCTCCTCGTAGTTGATGAGCATCTCTGCCACCACCGTCAGCGGCGGGTTCGGCAGGCAGCCGAGGTCCATCAGGGCGATGGCCGCTGTCCAGTTCCCGGCACAATCGAATGCCGTACCCACAATCCCACCGTTCACGATGCCCGGAAAAGCGCAAAACTTTTTATCGAACGAGACAATCGACTCGAGTCCGTTTTCGATGCGGTAGCTCTTCAGCCGCAAGCCGTCTGCCGCCGCGGGGCCACACCCGAAGCACTCAGACTCGGGCGTGTAGGCGTCTTGGATGGCCACCTCGTCGCCCTCCAGCGGCTCGATGCCATCGGCGTTGACTGAAGGATGGTGCCGAGAACGGCACGGGTTGATCTGGCAAACGGGCGCAGAGCGCGAGTGAGCGAGTGAGCACGGGAGCATTTGAGCACGGTGGAGCGTCGTCGGGGTTGAACCCGGGGCGCGTCTCAACCCGTACCTCGACGCCGTGCTCCTGGAGCAGCTTCCATTTGTTCTTGTCGGGGAAGCTCGTGAGCTTTGACGACGTGGCGTAGTGCGACCCAGGTGTCGTGGTAGACGGTGGACCTTGCGTTTCGATCGTCGGGAAGAAATTCCGCGAAACCAGAGCAGCAAGCGCCTTCCTGTTGGTCCTCGCCGCGAAACCTATAGTGGAGAGCATGGTTTCACACACCGAACGGCGTGGAGCAGACACGGAGCCGGGTTTGGGCCGGTCGATCTCGTTTTTCGTTTGTTTTTCTGGTGGCCTCACTCCGTTCTTCGCCGACGACGACGAGCGGATCGGCTCTATCTATGTCCGTCGCGACCGTGATGCCTACGATCGGCCGCAGGCCGACGCCGTCGGCCCGCAGCGGGCGTCTCCCTCTCTGGAGCATTCGGCGAGCCGCACGAGCACGGGCGACCACTCCTCGCGAGGAGTTCTATGCATCGATCGTCGACCAGCTCACCCCGTCCTCTTCCTCTTCCTCGTCGTCGTCTACATCATCGGTGGTCGGCTTGGGGACGGGTGACCTGGTCGCCGGCCTGATCCGGCACGTCTCAGTTGCCACACCGACGGCGGACATCGTCTTCAGACCTCTGTCCCAGTCGACGACGGAGGAGCTGAAGCTGCACAATCTGCCGATCGCCGACGACACAACGGCAGTATTGGACGCGGTTGTCGACCAGGCCGACCAGGTCGACACGTCGGACGCGAGCGGCGAGGTATGGTGGGTGGTCGGGCGCGGCGAGAACGGCCCCCAGGTCTCGCAGGTGGACGTCCAGGCGTTCAAGAGCACAATCTACGGCAACGAGACCGCGAAGGTCATCGTTCTGACGCGCTGTCTCGAGGATGGCCGGCTGCGTGGCACGCTCCCCGTGATGATCGACGGCGACGAGCTCGAGTGGGAAGAGGTGGCGGAGGAGGTCGACGACCTGTTCGTCACGGACGCGGAGATCACCAGGAGGTCAAACCAGGAGGCGGCCAACACGCGCGGATTTCCCGACCCGGTCATCGTCGAGAACGCCGACGGTTCCAGCTCAATGACTCTCGACGTCGCCTTCTTCGAGGAATTCAAGCTGTTTGGCCAGGAATCTGCGTACCGGGAAATTGAAAACGAAGTCGAGGGAATCGAGGGCGTGCTGGCGGCCGGCCTCGTCGGCGTCTCGCGGGACCGTCGAGTCGTCGTGTGGCGGGTGGCGGACGCCGGAGGCGGAGATGACGACGACGCGTTCGAGGTGACTTAGTGTAGGGTATTCAATCCATGCAATGATTGCAGTATCATCGCCCTCCTTTTCTACCTACCTACCCGCCCAGCTCCGCCAAACAGTCCTGCTTCTCCCGGATCTTGCGCCGGAGCAGGTCCAGCATCGTCGCCGTTGCCTGCTTCTCCCGCAGGATGTTGAGGAGATACTGCATGTTGCGGAAGAGCAGACCGACGAGCTCCACCCGCCGGGCGTACGACTGAGGGTCCTCGCAGAGCCCCTCCAGCAGCTCGTCAATGGCCTGCGTTAGCCGTTTGTGGAGTTTCAAGAGCTCCTCCTTGGCGGCAATCTTCCCGTCGACCTTGTCAAACTCGGTCTGGACGTGGAGCGGCGGGATCCCCGGCGTGCGACTGTGGATCTCGCCGAAGAGCACGAACGTGTCCGTGGGGAGCTCGGGCCGCGTGTACTCGCCGTGCTCGGCGGTCGCGTATGGCGGCACCGGCGGGAACAGGGCCCGAGCCTCGTTGTTCCCGGCTCTCTCCGTCCCGTCTCCGTCTCCCATCTCCTCCGAAGAATTTGCACTCAGCAGACGTCAGTCAGGTGCGGCGCGTGCCATGCCTATACCATACAGGCGTCGGAGTCAGAGTCATAGCAGCAATGACCAGGAGGAATGAATGAATGCAACAGGGAGGTTGAAAATTTCAAAAAGCTGCACCGGTGCACCTTTTTGACCTTTTTGAACGGTACTCTTAAGTCAGATAGAGCGACGCGCTGAAAACAATGTCACGCTTGATCGCTTCGGATGCATCCGACATCAGCTGCCACAGTTCCGAGTTTCCGCAGACGCGGGCGACGTCCCGGAGCTCCCTCGTCAGCTCGTCGAGGCGGACGATACACCGGACGATCGAGCCCTCCATCACGTCCGTGTCCGTGCAGATTTCGGCGAAACTGAGGCCGCATCCCCACTGGTACACGACGCTGAGGAGCCCAAAGTTGAGGTTCTCGCGAACGAAATCGGCGGGGTCGACGTCGAGGCCCTCGGCCTGCTGCGCTTCGCCGGCGGCCAAAGCGATCTCCGTCACCTTCTCGTAGGCATCCACAAGCTTTTCCGGAACGTCCTCGAGGAAGTTGCACTCCGTCTTGTCTTGGAACACGAGCGCCGACAGCAGCGCGGCCGCCATCGGCGCGTCAAGGCCCGACATGACGTTGGCGAAGACGAGCTCGACGGCGATCAGTTCCTGGCAGGAGAACGGGCGAAGCGCGCAGCGCGTAGCGCGAGTGAGAGAGTCAGGGCGCGGCCGCACGTCGGTCGAGTTCGTCAGTTGATGGTTGTCCGCTCGTTCAATACCCACCGAGCTCGGCGTGCCCAGCTCGCACAGCGCCGCGCCTTTCAACGTCAGGCTCTTGTCGTTACGCACGTAGCCCAGCTTCTCCAGGACGCGCAAGCTTTGCACGAACTCTGGCATCCGGCTCAGGCCCTCGTCGCCGCTCCTCGCCAGGATCTCCTTGACCCGCCCCTTGAGCACCTTTTCGCTCTTCACCCTGGCCACCACCTCGCCCATCATCGGGTCCTCCCAGCCCCTGAACTTAACCATCCGCTCCAGGTACACCTGACGCTCGCGGATCAGCGACACGATGTCAATCTGGTTGACCTTGAGGTCCGAGATGGGGTCCATCAGCTTGAGCGACGCCGGGTCGACCTGCTGGACGCCCTGGACGGCCATAAAGATCTTGCCTTCGTTGCCGCGAAGGACCTCGTCGGCGTTGACGTCAATCTTGGCCTTAGAGACGGCGACGATGTCGCGGACGTCCACGTCAGCCATCACGTACGACACGACGCCCATCTCGCCGCGGAGCGGCAGCGCGACCAGAGGCTGCTTGCTGTGTTTCTTGGAGAGCTTCATGCCGCCAAACATGTCGTCGAGGTCGTCCAACTTCTTCGAGACGGCCTTGAGCTTCATGCCGCCAAACATGTCGTCCGAGTCGTCCGACTTCTTGCCCATGGGCTTCATACCGGCAAACGGATCCGCATCTGGCTCCCCTTGCTTCGAGCTTTGGGCTTCTCCTCCCACGACGCCTCGTACCGCCGCGCCACCACGACCCCTCGCAGCGAGCGACCCGTCGTCGCCGGCCACCAACCCGTCGAGGGGCGACGCGCGCGCCACCTTGAGTACCACGCACTCGCCTGCCTTGGCGTCCTTCGCCTTCACCACGACGCCGATGTCCGTCATGCTCGCCTCCTTTCTGCCAACCAGGACGATCCTGCCGTTGACTAGGGCCGCGGCCGCCCCTCGGGACGGCATGACGTCCTCCTGGATCACCGACGAGATGCGCTCGACGTTCATGGACAAGTCCACGTACTCCTCGACCTCCTGCCGGCTCAGCGACGTTGGCGTCTCCGGCCACGGCTTGTCGCGGAGCTTCTCCAGCGCGCGGTGTCCGAGGGCGACGGCGGCCTTGTCCTCCGGCGCCGACCGCTGCGCGTGGAACTCGGCAAAGCTCCGGCGCAGCATGTCCTCCACCTTCAAATCCTCCACGCGCAGCAGGTTCAAGATCATGCTGTACGTCAGGCGGAACTGGCTCTCGAGCTTGGTCGCCGACCCCGTGAGCATGCGCTTCAGGTCCAACTCGGGGAGCACCGAGTCCCAGCACGCGATGATCACCGTCCCGACCGTGTCGAGACCACGGCGCCCGGCGCGCCCGGCCATCTGCGTGTACTCGCCCGGCAGGAGGTTCCGAAAGTCCTTTCCGTCTGAAGAAGAGACAGTGGATCGAGCGATCGAGCGATCGAGCGTGAGCGAGCATGAGCGATCGAGCGCGTGGTGCGGCCCGACGACGACCGGCAATCAATCAATCAATCATTCCGTCCATCCACCCTCGAACCGTACCATGCTTCCTCGTGGACTGGAACACGACGGCCCTGGCCGGGGCGTTGACGCCCATGGCAAAGGTCTCGGTGGCGAACAGGACCTTGATGACTCCCCGACAGAAGAGCATCTCGACGACCTCCTTGACGATCGGCAGGAGCCCCGCGTGGTGCACGCCGAGGCCCCGCTTGAGCATCTCCTTGATCCGCATCAGCTGCGGAAGGTTTCGATCTCCCTGTCCAAGCCTCGAAAATGCCCTCTCACAAAACACGTGGATCTCGCTCTTCTCCCTGTTGGACGTCAGGTCCTGCGACTGGAGCGAGTCGACCAGCGCGTCGCACCGCTTCTTGCTGAAGCAGAAGGCGACCATCGGCAGCAGCTCCTTCTTCTTGAACTTCTCAATCAGGTTGCCCCACTGGCTACGTTCCGACTTAAGCTTCATCTCCGGCGTCTTGAACCTCGTCTGGGCCACCACCCTGTGGACCGAGGCGTTCTGCTTGGGCGGCCCGCCGCGCCCGGTCGGAAGCTGCTGCTTGGCCTCTGACTTGGTCTTGGGCGCCGCGTTCCGCTTGTCGTACTCCTCCTTCGCCTGTTTCCACCCGATCGGATCGTACTTCTCCTGCGAGCACACCCGATAGAAGCTGCCGCCGTAGTAGAGCGAGTGCTCGAGCGGCACGGGCCGCTTGTTGGTCCCCGTGACGTACACCCGTTTCTGCTTGGTCTTCCCGACCCAATTGGCGAATTCAAGCACGTTGGGCACCGTTGCCGACAGCAGGAGGAGCTTGATGTGGTCCGGGAGCATGATGATCACCTCCTCCCAAACGACCCCGCGCTCGGCGTCGTTCACGTAGTGGACCTCGTCGAAGACGACCCACTCGATGTCTCGGATAATGTCGGCTCCTTTATAGAGCATGGAACGCAGGATCTCCGTCGTCATGATCAGGCACGTGCTGTCGGGCTTGATGCTGACGTCGCCGGTGAGCAGGCCCACCTCAAAGGTCCCGCTGAAGTCCCTGAACTTCTGGTTGCTGATGGTCTTGATGGGCGACGTGTACACGGCTCTCGTGCAGTGCTTCTCAGCCAGCGCAAACGCATACTCGGCGGCGACCGTCTTGCCGGCAGACGTGTGCGCAGCGACAAACACCGAGTTGTCCTTCTCCATGTGGACGATGGCCTCCTTCTGGAAGGTGTCGAGCTCGAACGGATACGTCTTTGCCAAGTGATGCTTGAGCGCGTCCCACTGTTGCTCGAGATCGACGATTGTCTCGCGCACGGCCCAGACGTCGGCGCCAGACGGTGCTGACCCGCCCGCCCTGTCCGCCCCGTCAGCCGCCGGCTCGCGGTTCAGCGCCGCGCCGAGGTCGAGCGTGCCCTCGAGCACCTGTTCGATCAGAGCGAGCGGAGACGCCGACGCCGACGCCGACGCGCTCGCGCTCGTTGTTGGTTCCCTGCCGCCGTTGCCGTGTCCCTGCCACGTGCCTCCACTGCCCCCACTGCCCCCACTGCCCGCACCGCGCCGTTCGTCCTCGACGACGACCGCAGTGTCATCCTCCGAGTCATCTTCCAAGGGCAGAATGCCATCAAATAGGTTGTCGATGCTCAACTTTGCCCTCTTCTCCTCCCTCCCGGCGGCCGCTGTCGCCTCCCCTGCAGCCCCTTCCCCTCCCCCCGCTCCGACGGCTGGCTCCCTCTCAGCATCCGCGTGCATCAACACCATGTACTCGACAAACCCGGGAATCTCCAGATCCGGCGGGCAATCGCTCAGGTACTCGTCGAGCCACTTCGTCGACGCGGCCTCCGCCAGCACCGCCAGCTCCTCGGGCGCCCGCTCGACCCGGGTCCAGGCCTCGCCACCCGGCGCGTGCGGCGTCGAGTGCGTCCGAGACCCGCCCCGAACGCGCTGCTCCCGCTTGCTGGCCGAGTCTGTGTTCAGGGGAAGCGTCTGGCTCTGCGTCTCTGACGCCTCCTCGAATGCCTCCTCGAATCGCACGCGCGAGTGGCGCGTATCCTCCTCGAACGGATCCCGGGCCAGGAATCGAACATTGAGATTGTTCGACGTGGGCAGCGCCGACTGAAGGAGCGGCATCGGTTCGCTCGCCCGAACCATCGTCTCACGACAGTTTTCTTCTTCTTTCCGACTGTCGGTCAGGTATTTCGAGAACAGACGAGCACGCGCTCTCTCCGACTACCGACAGACTACAGACATAACAGGTGGTCGATATATATATATATATATAGGAGGTCGGCAACCGCTCCAAACGCTGGCAGTCCCGGAAATTCAGCCGATTCAGGTGTCAACCGAATTCAGGTGCAACCTCAATACACCTTTTCCAATGGCCGACCCGAACCTCGAGGCGCTTCCGCGTCTCGTTCTTCATCACAGTAAGCTCAACAAGAGCGCCCTGTTGTACGATCGGAACGACGATGCCGCGAGCCCGACCTGGTCTCTGACCGCAGGGTGGGCCACCGAGAGGAGCGGCCACCGAGGGGACGCCACAGCCGCAGGACGAGCGCAACAGGACCGGCCACCGAGCCACCACGACCCGTGCGACCGGTCGACCGACGGTGGAAAGATCGTGCGCATCCCGGACTTTGGCGTCGACGAAGACGACGACGACGACGCGACGAGCACGACGTCCAGGTCGACGTGGGTCGTGAGTCGCGCCAGCACGACGCAGATGGTCAAGTCTCCGGGGGCCTACCTGCGGCTCCAGTCCATCTCGAAGCCGGCGCCGCATCCGCTGTCCGAGTTTCTCAAGGAGGCCAGCCCGTCGCACAAGATATCCATGCAGACGGTGCTGCACAGCATGGCGAGCCTATCGAGGACGGGCAGGACGCAGGGCCAGAAGAAGAAATCCAATCAGGACTCGTCGTTCGCCTTCAGGCAGTTTGTTCAGGACCACCAGGCGATCGCGGGCGTCATGGACGGCCACGGTCCCAACGGCGCGGCCGTGTCGAGGTTCGTTCGGCGGACGCTGCCGGGCCTCATCGCCAGGGAGCTGGCGGCCAGGGGCGAAGTCGCCGTCCAGTCGGCGATGCGGACCGCATTTCTGGCGACGCACGAGTCGCTGCGCACGACGCTGGAGCCCATCAACGCGCGACTGAGCGGGTCCACGGCGGTCGTGGCGCTGCTGCAGGGGCAGAAGATCACCACGGCGTGGGTGGGCGACAGCAGGGCGCTCGTGGTCCGCGAGCTATCGCCAAACTGCCACAGAGCCATCCCGTTGACCAAAGACCATAAGCCGGTGGGCACCGAGCGCATGCGAATCGTGAACAACGGGGGCAGGGTCCAGCGAATGGTCGACCCCTCTGGCCGGGAAGTCGGACCGGCCCGCGTGTGGCTGCGGACCTCGTGGGTGCCCGGACTCGCCATGTCGAGGGTCATCGGCGACACCGTCGCGCACAGCGTCGGCGTGGTCGCCGAGCCCGAGGTGAGCACCCACGAGCTCGACGAGCGGGACTGCTTTCTGGTCGTGGCCTCGGACGGCGTGTTTGAGTTTTTGTCAAACCACGACGTCGCCAGCATCGTGGGCCGTTGCGGGACGGCCGAGGGCGCGTGTCGAGTCCTGGTCCAGGAGGCCGCGGCGCGCTGGAACGACGACGTCGCCGGAGTGGCCGACGACATTACCGTCGTGGTCGCCAAGTTTCAGTCGACGTCGTTGTCGTCATCAACGTAGTCGTGTGTGTGAAACGATATGAAAAAACAACAATCAATCCTAATCGTCTTCCTCATCGTTCTCCTCGTCCAGCACCTCGACGAGCGGCCGTGGCGCTCCCCGTTCCCGTTCCCGTTCTTGTCGCAGGTCCTCGCCCCCGCCCCCGCCCCGGACGGCCGCCTCGGCCGCTCGTACCGCCTCATCGTTCATCAAGTCAAACACCCCGCATGACATGTCGAGTTCGATGTGCTCGCCCTCGCAGTCGTCCTCCAGCTCGAGCTTTTCCGCCGGCGCGCCCCCGGGCGCGTCGCTCGCCTTGCCGGCCTCCTGGAGAAACGCGTCCAGCCGACTCAACAGCCCAGTGTTTCCTGCCACGGGACCGATGTCCGGTTTCCGAGGCGGCGAGACAAGCAGCTGTTCCCCTGCAGCGTTTGGGGCGGTCGTCGTGAGCGTGAGCGAGTACAAAACCGAACCGAAACGTACGGAAATCCCCCCCTCCCCCGCCCTGCCTGGGCTCTAATGTTTCCTTTGCTTCCGCCTCGGTCATCCTCGTGTTGGTGCGCGCCTCCCGGGTGGCGTTGAGCGCCATTTGTTTTTTGTAGTGGTTTTCGACCCCGAGAAAACCACACATCATAGACGATTTTTAAAGACGCATCCATCAATCGCCATCGGATGCTCCTACAGACCACCTCAAAACGCGCGGCTCGCGTGGCAAGCCGCTGCTTGTGTGCCTGGCAGCCTGAGAATTGGCTCATTGCCACCCGCCGAACGAACACTCGGAGCGTCCATGAGGGGGTCTTGCAGGCCGTGCCGTCGACACAAGACGTATCCAAGACCACAAAGGCGACGATAACGCAGACCCGAGGACATGCGCAGGGCTTTACCTCGTTCGCGGCCGCACAACAGGCCGAAACGGCCCATGCAGACACTGCCCCCGCCACGGACGACGGCGACGCGCCCCCCGTCTCGCGCGAGATCGTTAGCAAGTACCGCAACAAGATGGACGCGCTGCAGAAGCGGCGGAAGCGGGTGCCGCTGTCGTCGGGAGAATCGTACGAGGCGTGGATAGAGAAGAACGACGTCGCGCTCGAGCCGCTGCGGGAGTTCTTTGCGCTGCACGAGATGGATTCGTCGTGGGCCATCGCGGAGCTGTACAAGAATGGATACTGGGGCAAGAAATTGATGATCGGACACTCGGAGGGCGGCGACGACCGGAGAGCCCTGTCGTCTCCCTCGTCGTCTCCCCCGGCGTCGTTCCCCTGGGAAAAGGCGCTCGACGTGTGGGCGGCGGCCTTCGAGGCCGAGGGGCTGCCGCATTCGCCGATGGATATCGTGCGGCGGTGGCCGTCGTTGCTGTGCAAGACGCCAGACTGCCTCCCTGGCACGGTGGCCGTGCTGCGCGCCGCCATCCCGGACGAGGACGCCCTGAACGAGACGATCGCCCTGTTCCCCCGCGTTCTGGTGCAGAGTCCGGTCAAGCTTCAGCACCGGGTGCTGGCGCTGCAGATGGCGTGCGGCATGGACCTGTCGCGCATCCTGCCGAAGAACCCGCAGCTGTTCTACCGGAACTTGGACGCCATCATGACGAACATCCGGCACCTCAGGGACTACTCGTGGACGCTCGAGCATTTCGCCAGCCTGATCGAGTACAGGCCGAACGTCTTGAGCATGCACCCGGACATGGTCAAGAAGAACACAGAGTCCAGCCTCGAGGCCCTCAAGATGATTCTGCCGGCCGGAGCCGACCCAAAGCTGCTGGTGCGGGCCAAGCCCCAGCTGATCTTGATACCCGCGGCGCACATCGACTCCCGATGGGGCATTCTCAAATCACTGGCCGAGCAGGTGCCCGAGTGGCAGGCCGAGCTGGACGAGGCGATCCAGGACGTTGTGGACGCCGGCGCCGCCGACTCTATCGGCGCTGTTGGTGCCGGAGAGCGCGTTCAGGGCGCGCCGGGCACCCCAGAGACGGTGACGGGCCAGGAGGGAGCCGGCGAGGGCGAGGCTGAGGAGGAGGAGGAGTTGGACTGGGACCGGGGCGAGTGGGGTGCGACGACCATCGGGTCGGCGCTGTGGTCGCACCCGAAGCGCTACGAGCGCATGTCCTACCTCGTGGAGACTGGAGCCGCCGAGCGGGGGACACTGCCGTCGTTCGTGGACATCTTGACGGTGCACCTGCACCGGTTTAGCCATCGGTTCAAGGGCTTCAACGAGTGGGTGGAGATGCAGGAAGAGGGCGGGGCGTGAGATTGCTCGCTTCTTCTTGTGATTGCAGGTCAGCTAAAATTTTATTTATTTGCCGTCAGAGACGACGTTCATGCTTTTGTCGCCGGGTGACCACCCGCCGTTCACCCGTGCCTGCCGATTTTGACCGATATCGGTCGCATCGATGCGAAACCGGTCCTTTTTGCACTCCAAATTTAGACCAAACTATCGATACTATCACCAATTCAATCACCTGGTTATCTGATAACTGTTCGGTACGTGGCTGTGTGCACCGACCCCCCCAAGGCATTCTGACTCTCGGAAATTCTTCTTCATGGTCGACCTGAAATGCCGCCCTCACGCGTCCGTATCGACCATCCAGGAGAAAGCAGCAGTGTCCGGTTTTCCGAGGTGCAAACGGGGTCGTGCGAACGAGAACGAACCTTCTTCTTCTTCTCGAAATCCAGAGGCCGCGGGGCGACCCCAACCGTGTTGAACACGTTCGGTCACCAAACCAAACCAAATGGTGTACACGACCAAGATGCAACACGCGAACGCCACCGATGACATCCAGCTCCCGTCGGCGTTCGCCATCAACCGCAAGGACGAGGCGTCCGTCATCTCTGAGGACGCCTTTGACGCGATGCTGAAGGCGATTCCCCAGGGAACTGGCGACCTCGACGCCCTACTGGTATGCACTTGCCTACCGTTCTCCCCACTTTTTGCAGTCCTCTCCTACTCCTATCCTACCCCGTTCTCACGTCCATTCACCGACACACCCCGATGCCCACAGGACGCCGAGATTGTCGCCGCCGGACGCAGCCTCTCCTTGGACCAGTTCCGCAGGCTCCACTCGATCAACAGGGCACTGTCGTTGCGCTCGAAAGGGCAAAATGCCACCGAGAACGCGGACAACGCCAGGAACGTCCCCGTTCCAGCCGCCAACTACGCCGCAAGCGACTCGGTTGCCAAAAAAATTACCACCAGGTCCACTAGGAAGCGCGGATGTGCCAAGACCGTCCACTCCAGAGACTCGTCGTACACTGATACCCACCACTTGGCCGACGAGACGAACGAAAAGGCGGTCAAGAAAGAGCGCCGAATGCTCAGCAACAGGGAGTCGGCGAGGCGATCCAGGCGCAGGAAGCAGGAGCTTATGCTTGACCTCGAGAACCAGGTCGCGCGGCTCACGGCCGAGAACGAAGCGCTGAAGGAGCGCATCGCCGAGCTCGAGAGCCGAGGAGGCTAGAGAGATCGGGAGGACGGAGGAGAACGGAGAGCGGCGAAGAACGGAGGAGAATGGCTCTGCTCAATCAGTCGAACCCATCGAGCCCACCGAAGAGCAGTCGAGCCCATCGAGCCCATCGAGCCCATCGAGCTCATCGAGCTCATCGAGCCCATCGAGCCCATCGAGCCCATCGAGCCCATCGAGCCCATCGAACCCAAAAAGCCCGTTGACACATCATGCATCCACGTACATAGCCCCGCGGGGCACACTTTGCGTCGCCATTACGCTCGTCATAAGGACGGTTTACTGTTGTTGACTGTTTTGTAACACACTAGCTATAGCTTGTTCTCCCTCCTCTTGTTCTCCCTCCGTCCCTCATCCCCGCAGGTTCACTCGTTGTTGGCATCCCCGCGCACCTTGTCAAAATACGGATGCTGCATGGCCTCCTTGGCCGTCAGCCTCTCCTGATGGTCGTATCTGAGGAGCTTGTCGATAAAGTCCATGCCCTCGGGGGTGACGAGGTGCTGGTTCTCCGGCGTGACAAACTTGCTCCACGGCTTCCTCGAGTGCGTGCCGACGAGGTCTTCCAGCTGACGATCCAGCTCAATACCGTACTTATTCAGGTACGAATAAAGCTCATCCGTGCCCAGCACTCGGCAGATCTTGGCCAGCTGGTCGTAGTTGTCGTGACCGTAGAAGAACGGCTCCCTGCGGTAGACCATCCCGGCGAGCATGCATCCCAGGCTCCACATGTCCAATGAGTAGTCGTAGTCCTGCAGGTCGACCAAAAGCTCCGGTCCCTTGAAGTACCTGGAGGCGACCCGAACGTTGTACTCCTTGCCCGGGTGGTAGAGCTCGGCGAGCCCCCAGTCGATCAGGCGCAGCTGCCTCTTGTTGTGGTCGATCATCACGTTGTGAGGCTTCACGTCGCGATGCATGATACCCATCGAGTGACAGTAGTCGAGGGCCTTGAGAAGCTCGAAGATGTAGTACCTAATGTCCAGGTCGGTCAGGGTCGGATAGAGCACCTTGAAGTCGGCCGCGTTGACGTGCTCAAAGACGAGCGACGGCGTCTTCGAGTTCGGATCCCTCACGACATCCAGCAGCTCGATGATGTTGGGCCCGCCCCTCAGGTTGCCGAGGATTTTAATCTCCCTCTTGATCTTCTTCTTCTTGACCGGCTTGAGTATTTTGATGACGCAGCGCTGGTTCGTCTCCGTGTCCATGCCTTCAAACACCTCGCTATACTTGCCCCGCCCGACCTTCCGGATGACCTCGTACTTATCCTGAGTGTTCCACTCGATCGAGTAGTTCTCATAGTCCCAATACTCCTGAGGCTTGTGCTCGTTGATGTCAGCATAGGTCCGGGCGATGCTGGCCATCCCGTCCTCGGAACGGGTGGCCTTGGGATACAGCCTCGACATCGCGCGCACGGGCTGTCTGCCGTAGGAGACCTTTGGCTTGATGCGAGCCGGCGACAACGGCGGCAGCGACGGCAGCAACGACTGCTGCGAGCGCGACTGCGAGCACTGAGCGCTTCTTACTCCGAGTCCGAGCGTGGAATGGACGTGAGAGGACCCCAAGATGGCCAGCCTGCTGCTCCCGTGTATGCCCAACCGAACACGAATCACGTGTGGCACTATCTTCTACTTGGTACAGACAGAGGCCAACGTGTGGCGCGTATGCGGGTGCCTCTTGGGATTCTCAGTTTTCAGATGACACAGAGCGAAGAAACTAGGCTCGTTTCGCTCTATGTCGTCCCTACTCGTGTCTTTGCGCGACTCCAACGGATGAACTCGTCTTCGTTGAAGGAGTCTAAATAAGTGTTGTTGCGGGGGATACGCAGAACCGAGAGAGAAACGAAACGTGGACGCACAATCCTCAGCTCCCCACACACGCGACCGGTCACCTCCGCATCATGGGACGGGCTCCGCCTTTTCCCCCACCGCCCTGCCCCGGCCTGACCATCGGATTGCTGACTTGGTCCACGTGCCGGAAGCGGCACTTGCCTCCGTACTGGCAGCCCCCCGGCGTGTTGTGAAATTTGCAAATGACGTTGGTGCCCGCGCCCGGGCCCCACTGCCGGCGCCCGTTGGCCGTCTGCGCAGGCACGCCGTTCTGCATCTGCATCTGCATCGGTACATTCCCGCTCGGGCCTCCCTGAACCCCCTGAACGCCCCGGTCGCCGTGGAGTCCCTGCATGCGACGGGGGTGGGCCGACGCAGCTTGGGCCGCCTGGGTTGCGCCGACTGGGGCGGCGTTGGCCTCTTCGACGGAGAGCGGGATGTTGGGGATGAGGTGGAGCAGGCGCATGGGTCTGTTAGACCCAGGGGTCGGCTCCTCTGGGGAGTCCAAGCCGTGGGGCGCCGGCGGGAGGTTGCCGCGGGCCCACCTCCTCTCGCTCACCTCCCTGGAGGCCTCGCCACGCCCCGGCTGGAAGGCGAGGCCGGCCAGGATCGACTGGGGAATATCCGGTGCGATTCTCCACGGAACGGTGGGCACGAGCGCCCTGAGGCGCTCCTCCACTTCCCTGCGCTCCTGGTCCTCCTTCGCCTTGAAGTCCAGGAGGGCCTGCGCCTCGCGTTTCTTTCCCCCCATGGCCTTCTCCCCGAACTCCACATATTCCGTCATCTCTGTCTGGGCGGCCTGAGCGGCCAGGGCGGCTTCTTCGTCGTACACGGCGTCCTCTCGCGCCATGATCGGCGGATCGTTTCTGAGGAATGTTCGCTCGGCGACCAGCTTTTCCGGGTGCTTCGGTGGCGTGTTTGGACTGCTCCATCCGTCTGCCCAAACCACCTTGCGTCGGACAGAAGGTGCTTGCCTCCTCTCGCGCGGGGGTTCGTCCGGGACGTTAGCGGCAGCGGCCATTGCCCGCTCGGACGCGGTCGCCGACAACGGCAGGGAAGAACTGGGCCCGGGGGCCAACACGACGCGACGCTGCTGCTTTGGCGGCACATAGTCTTTGGATTGGGGTTTATCTGTGCCCCGGTTGATGCCCAGCATGTCCAGCGGGTTTGCGCTCACTCTGGCAACCTGCGTGGACCGCTGCGCCCGCGTCGCAGACTGCAGCTGCGCAGCGTTCGATGCCACGACGCGCACGCGCGTCGTCTTGGAAGCCGGCTCAGTAGATACAGGACGTGCGGAGCGTGCGGGTTTGGGGACGTCCTGTCGCTTGAGGGGCCTTTTTTGGGCGGCAAAGAGATCGACGTCCTCCAGCCCGTCGGCGCAGACCGCCCTTCTCTTGGTGGCTGCTGGGTTTTCCGCTATTTTCGACGCCAGCCTTTTCTGGGCCTTTTCCACCGGTTCCGCCCCCACCGTGGCCTTCCGAGCGATCGGCGCCGTCGGCGCGGCCGAGGCCGCCGATATACGCTCACTTTTAACGGCAGGCTTCTCCTGCCCGGCAGACGACCTGCCGTTCGGGTCGGGCCCCTCTGACGGGGCGACCCGGGAGGGCGCCGGTGGCGCTTTGACAGCACCTGCGCTCGTCCCCGTCTTTGCCGCACTCGAGGCCGGCGCCAACTTCCTCCACCTTGCGATGATCATCCTGGCCTCGGCGACGGTCCCCTGATCGTGCGCCCCCTCCTTGTTCTTCACGATGCTGTTGACGAGCTGCCCGAGCTTGCAGGGACTCTTCAGCGCCTTGAGCGTCGCGGGGATTAGCGACATCGTCTTCAGCATATTTGGCACAAATTGTGTCTCGTCAGACTCAAGGGCCGCGCGGAGCCACCCCTCGAGGACGAGACGTAGGCCGTCTTGGGCTACAAATGAAGCAAGGACGACCTCTGAGGTTGCCGCGAGGGCCCTCAGAAGGGTGCTCCGCCTGTCCCAGGTGTTTGCCTCGTCGCACAGTGTCATGAAAGCGGTATCGACCTTTGTCAGACCGCGGTCCCCGGCCAAGAACCGATCCAGCTCGCTCTGAAACGGGGGTGGTTCCGACGCGCTCGGCGGCTCGTGGCCGCGCTGGTGCTCCTGCCGTTCGTCTCGGTCGTCCCGTTCGAGCGGTTTAGGTTGCTCGTGTTGTTTAAGGTGATGATGTTGGCTGTCGGACTCGTTTCTGGCGCAGGCTTCGTCGAGGGGGGACGCCCTGCTCGGGCCGTCCTCGTCCCTGCTGTACGGATTGGACACCTCGATGGATCCGTCCCCAGAGTCCTCTCCGTCCTTGGGTTCTGCACCTGCGCGTGTGGGGTCGATTTCTCTGACAATGAGCAACGTGCGACGTGCGATGCGTTCGCGGGGGGTTGGCGTACGCGACGTGGCGCCCAGGGACCTCGAGCTGACCTGATGGCCAACGGCCGGCGAGACCAAGGACCTTGGCCCAACGAGCTTTCGCACGTCACGGGCCACGCACGCAGGCTGAGGCGCCGGGACGCTGGACGGCATGATGCGACATGTTCTATTCGTACCTCGTGCTTCCCGGTCGGTCCGGAGCTTTGGCTTGATGCGCGCCATAGGTCAAAACGCCCGCGCTTGACTCGGTTTCTGGGACGAGCGCGTGTCCTCGGACGGGCAGAATCTCGCCGTTCGCCCGCGCGTCTTCCGTTGATGGTCCCGCGCGGTCACCTTCAAGAGATGTACAAACAAGGCATCATGGCGACGTTTCGACGTGCGGGGCGGGCGGGGCGCGCGAAGGAGAGAAGAGATTCGATTTGGGTTCGACGCACCCAGAGCGACAAAAGCGCACGGGCACGACGGTCCTGCTACCCTTCTTCGACTCTACAGATACGTGTGCTTCGAAAGCAACGCGGGCGGCGTGCTGTGCGTTTGAGAGAAGACGATGTGCGCGAGTTTAATTAAAAACTTTAATTTCCGCGACAGTCACCCCGTGGGGACAGGCCGGCCATGCCCTTCACGGCGACGTTGGCTAGCCAAGGCACCCGAGGCGGTGTTGGCCGCTGGGGGCGGAGAGGCGGCCCCTTCACGAGACGACCAAGGGGTTTGATCGCCCCCAGCTCCTCCTCCGACAGCTCCTCTCGGCGACAACCGAAGGACCCTTCCTCGTACTCGAGCATCGAGGACGTACGACGAGAACTGGAGATCAGCCGCGGCATGGCGCCGTTCTCCCTGACCAAGGCGATCCAGTGGATCGGCGACTCGATCAACGCGGGCGGCTCTCGCAGCCTGTTATTCAGCGCGTACAGCTGGGTCCTCGGGTTGGACCAGCCGCTGTCTTGGTCGAAGAGCGGCGAAACGCCCGAGGAAGAGTTGGCGGCGCTCGACGCCGTGGCCGAGCGGCTGGAGGCCAGCGGCGCCGACATCTCGCAGCTCGAAGTGATTCTGCTGCTCCCTCGCCAGTCGGTGCTGAAACTGGTACGTCGGTGTCCGGCGCTTGAGAGGCTGAGCGGCGGCGACCTTATGATCAGGATGATGGATCTCAAGCTGCTCTTTCCGGAGAACAACGTCGCGAGAATGATCGAGCTGGTGCCGGGGGGCTTTTTGTCTCAGGACTGGGCCGTCACCAAGGCGCGGCTAGAGGGTGTGTACTGCGTGCTGCGTACTCCGTACTGCGTATTGAATATAGACCACTCGATCACTCACTCGACCACCCGCTTTCTCGATCACCCGCTTACTCGCTCGTTCGCTCGCCAACAGAGGCCTCCTCGGTCCTCCGGGACGGACTCAAGGGTGCAGACGTCGACGCCATCTTCGAGGAAGACCCGACCATCCTCTTCGAGGACCCCGAGAGTTTGCGGTACGGGATTCAGCAAATGGAAGAGCTGTGGGGCATCGACGAGGCCATCCTCAAGAACTCGTGGCCCGACGAGCTGGCCCTCGCCGTGCGTGCGCTGGGCTACAAGGGCGCGCCAGACTCGATCGACAAGATCGGGGCAGAATAATGGACGAATTTAACTTAACGAATTTAATTTAACATTGCAATGTTGATCAATAGATACGACGATGGAACACGGCGATCGACAGGATGTTGGCCGCCACCACGCAGAACGCCGCCACGAACAGTAGATCCTGAACTTTTGCCTTGGGATTGATGGTCGCGCGGTACAGATAGAACACTGGCGAACAAGTGCGAGAGCGAGCGGGTGAGCGGGTGAGCGTCGAGTCTGGGCGCGACCTTGTTCTTCGATACTCTTCGATACTCACCACCGTAGATGACAAGCGGCGAGAACGCCACGACAAGGCCACCGTTCGTGTATCCGAGAACTCCAGAGTTCTCAGACATAATATCGGCAGCCTCCTTGGTCGCCTCGGCGACAGCCTCCTCGGCGCACGACGGCGCACACGACAGGAGCATCGTGGCCATCGACAGCGGCAGCGAGGTCACCAGCGCCTCCTGGCTCACCTTTCTCTCCGAGACGGCCCCGACTGGCGCCACCATCTTGGCCCTCAGGGTCCTGCTGTGCCTGCCGGAGGGAGCGAAGACTGTGAGTGAGAGGTGGGATCGCTCGGTCACCGACTGTTGTCTTCGTACCTGGTGGCCAGCACGGGCCGAGGCCCGGCTCCCCGGGCTGTCATCGATGTCATTGCCATCATAGCTATATATTTGCGATTAAACTGGCCGCTGCCAGTCCCCCGATCTCGTTTTTGACCGAGAGCCCATCAAGATTGCGTGACAACCCACCAGCGAGGGCGCCAGTCTCATCCTCATATCGATCGATCGACACCGTGCGTGCTCTTATCATCAACGTATCAGCAGCAGCAGCATGCAGCCGTCCTCGTGTTCGTGCGCGTCGGGACGAATGCAGGCCCGCATCCCCACATGTACAAATGGCAGCAGTTTGTGTCGTCGTCCCACGCATTTCTGTCTGGCCCGCACACCATTGTCGAATACCCGATGCAGCAGCAGTGCTCTGGCATCAGCACAAGCGATCGAGGACCCATGGATCGAGACGTTTTCGGCTGCCACTGCCCCGTCGTCGAGTGGGTTGCCGCAGTTGAACGACGTCTGCCGGGAAGCCATGGCGACGCTGCGTATGCCCACGCTTCGGAATGAGGAATATAGGTTCACTGAGCTCGCGCCGCTGACGCAAGCGTCCGTTTTCCTGCCCGAGGGGCCGTCGGACGCCCAGGTCGCCGAGGTGGTCGACGGGCGGGTCCTGGACCAGGAGACCGTTCGCGTGGTTGTGGTGGACGGCGTGGTGCGGAGTGTGGCGGGTGTAATTCCGGAAGGCGCATACGTGGGCGGCGTGGAGGGCGCGCCGAAGGATATCCTGCAGTTTTCGCTCGGGTCGCAGTCGAAGAGCCGGGGCGGGCCCTTTGCGACGCTCAATGGGGCTGCCGCGAGGGACTGTACGGTGATCTACGTGCCTGAGAACTGTACGTTCATGGCTCCCATTCACGTCATCAACGTCTCCTCGTCGTCGGGCTCGATCGAGGGCAACCTGGCCTTCTCGGCACCGCGGCTGCTGGCGTTCCTCGAGGCCGGGTCGTCGGCGGCAATCGTCGAGGAGTTTGTTTCGATGGCCCGGTCGAATGGGTCACACGCGAGCTTCTCCGTGGCCGAAATCGAGTTGGACGACACGGCGTCGCTGACGCACAAGTTTGTCGAACTGGACGGCAACAACGCCATCAACATCAAGTCGACGCTGGTGTCGCAGGGCAAGGAGAGCACCTACAGCTTGACCGAGGTGCGACTCGGCGGCCAGCTCACCCGGCACGACGTGGGCATTGTCCAGCTGGGAGAACGAACAAACACGGAAATGAAGCACTTCTTGTTGGCCGGGGAGGGACAAACGCACGATCTGCACACAAAACTGAAACTCGACCACCCCGAGGGCACGGCAAACCAGGTCCACAAGTGCATCGCGGTGTCCGACTCGTCCAAGGGCGTCTTTGACGGCAACGTCAAGGTCAACAGGTTGGCACAGCGCACGGACGCCGGGCAGCTGAGCAGGAACCTGCTCCTGGCCCCGCGGGCCACCGTCAACGTCAAGCCCAACCTCCAGATTGTCGCGGACGACGTCAAGTGCACGCATGGGTGCGCCGTGTCGGATCTGGAAGCCGACCAGCTCTTCTACCTCCAAACACGAGGCATAGATCCAGCGTCGGCCAGGAAGATGCTCGTCTACTCGTTCGGCGGAGAGGTGATGCAGAAACTGAACGACAAGCGGCTCATCGAGCGGGCGACGGACCAGGCGACAACCACCCTGGATGCCGTTTTCAGCCGGCAATGAGGGGAAATAATACCCGTTCAGTACCATTTACGCATTCAAAATGCAATGCAGCTTGCTACACACGGCCTGGCACCACGCCATCTCTTTGGGCGACATGGCCCGTTCCCGATCGCACATAAGAACCATCGTTCCCACGCTCGTCCCGCCCCCGCCCGAAGCACCGTCGTCGAGGGGCTTGACGGGCAGCACGGCCACGCTTCCTGTGCCCGACGGCACGATTGCACACTGTTTCAGCGGAGAGGCATCTATCCGGTCCCTCGTCTCGTAGTAGCAGGACTCGTTCGCGCCCATCCCCGTCTGTGCCCACGCCACCCGAGCCTTTTCCAGGCAGTCGTCGCCGCCTATTCCCGCCCCGAGCGCTCCCCGGCACATCACAGGTGATCCATTCACGGTCAGAAACATGCCACACACGTTGGCGTTCTTGATCACGGCAAACGAGGCCCACGCGGCCTCCTGCTTCTGGTCCTCCGATAGCGCCTCCGAGATGGCAAACGCGTTGGCCGCCCCCTCCAGATTCTCCAAGGCCGGCCGCCGCCCCTTTCCAGGGGCCAAGTCTTCTATTCTCTTCTGGAGGGTTGGTGCCGCGATGCCGACGCCGGACAGGACAATTCCGATGGTCTCAGTCACGGCCTGGGAACTCCCGGCCTCGCCAGAGAGCGCGTGGTTCAGCAGCAGCAAAGTGATCCCGACGACGCCCACGACCCTTGGAATCAGCGCATCGTCAAACCCGGGAATCCCCAGCGTGAATCTGAACACGGCAAGTTCGACGTCGTTGTCGTCGTTGTTGTTCAACACCGCCACGTTTCGTGTCGTTGTTGGGTGGACCACGAACAGGGACGGTCGTCGTCGTCGTCCGTCTCGGGCGCTCCGTCCCTTCCCCGCGAGCCCAATGCACGTGCAGGTTGGACACACCGACCGGATCTGCATCGTGTGCGCGAGCAGGGACTCTCGAACGTGCTTCAGTTCGAACAACAGGAGGTTGAGTTTAAATCGATTCCGAACAACAAACTCCCTCGCGTCTCCGGAGCGTCGTTTTCTGATTCTAGGCCTCGTGGCACGAGCACAGCACTTGAACCGTCGGTTCACATTGTACGCGGGGAGCACGTCCGTCAAACGCAACATGGCGAGCAGAATCCTCGCCAACCTGTTGGTCTCCGGTGGAGCGATGCTCTTCAAAGCGGCGACCACGGCATACAAACAGGCGATCGTCAGTACGTGTCCTGAGCCCCCCTCCTCTCAACAGAAATACAGGCAACGCCTCTGTCTTCGCGTTGCGCTGCCGGCGGCCCGCCCCCCGCCCC
>Ga0255764_10000851_pt1 | contig 26909 bp, 21 predicted proteins | sample 071ome_30_FD_179964 | JGI IMG/M metagenome (GOLD analysis project Ga0255764, IMG submission 179964) | Coastal salt marsh microbial communities from the Groves Creek Marsh, Skidaway Island, Georgia - 071406AT metaG (version 2) | ecosystem: Environmental > Aquatic > Marine > Intertidal zone >... | reverse complement strand
GCTTCAGCGGTGAGCCGGTCAGGACCGTGCGCAAGGATGACATCCGCGCCCGCGGTGACAGCTTCCGCTACAGCTTCCCGGCCCATTCCTTCACCCAGCTCATCGGCCGGATCACCCCCTGAGGGCCGGCGCCAAGACGCTGGCAACACGGGTTCGCGGCTGAAGCCGCTCCTGCAACAGCCTTTTGCCTGTAGGAGCGGCTTCAGCCGCGAACCCGTGTTAAAAGCCCTCCGCATTCCCAGCGGCACACCAGACCGGTAGAATTCAGCGTTTTTCCGTCAATTCACGGTTTGATTCAGGACTTGTGGCGGCCCGGCAGGCATGCTGGCAGGGCTGGAAGAAGGTGGCCGCCAGAGACCACCCACCAACAACCGTCTTACTTGTTCTATTTTGGGGTTCACGCATGTCCAGGCTTACGTCATTTTCCCTGCTGCTAGCGGTGTCAGCGCTGGCCGTGTCCTGTTCACCACAGGCACCTGCGCCTGAGACACGGATGCCTGCTGCCGCCGCGGCCGCTACAACACCGGACCTGAACGGCGTCTGGCAGGCCATGACACCCGCCTACTGGGACCTGGAACCCCATGCCGCGCGCCAGGGTGCCACCGAAATTCTCGGTGCCATCGGTGCCGTGCCGCCGCACAAGGGCATTATCGATGGCGGCACCATTCCCTATCTGCCTGAAGCACTGGCCCGGCGTGACGCCAACTTTGCCATGCGCCGGACAGAGGACCCCGAAGCCAAGTGTTTCCGTCCCGGCGTGCCGCGCGCCACCTACATGCCTTACCCGTTCCAGATTTTCCAGACCGATGAAGAAATCTTCATCGCCTATCAGTACGCCATGGCCACCCGCTCCATTGCCATGACTGACCACATGGATGCGCCCTTCGACAGCTGGATGGGCTGGTCCAACGGCCACTGGGAAGACAATACCCTCGTGGTCGAGGTCAGCGGCCTCAACGGCCAGACCTGGCTCGACCGCGCCGGCAATTTTACCAGTGCCAATGCCCGCATTACCGAACGCTACACCCCCATCGATGCCGACCACCTGGTGTATGAAGCCACCATCGATGATCCTGACACCTTTTCCCGGCCATGGACCCTGTCCCTGCCCCTGTATCGTCATATTCAGGATGAACCCGAGTTTCTGGAATTCAAATGCGTCGAGTTTGCCGAAGAGCTGATGTACGGCCACCTGACCAAACCCTCTGACACTGACAATGGCGTTAACGATGCCAATGGAGATTCGACCAATGACTAGCTTCACAGTCCGTGCAGCCGGCCTGGCCCTGGTGCTGGTTTCCCTGCATGCCGGCGCCCAGGATGAGGCCATTCCTCGTACCGGGAACGGCAAGCCCGATTTCCAGGGCTACTGGTCCATGACCACGGTGACACCCTTCGAACGTCCGGTGTCGCTTGGCGACAAGGCCTTTTTTACGCCGGAAGAATTTGCCGCATTCGAAGCCGAGCGGCTGGAAGTGGAAGAAACCGTACAGGGCACCCAGGCCGATGTGCATTACGGGTTTGACGATTACGGGCTGCACCCGAGCCAGAACGTGCGCGCCACCAACCTGCGCACCTCCATCATTTATGAACCGGCCAACGGCCGCCTGCCCGACATGACGCCGGAAGCCGCGGCAATGCGTGCCGAGAAACAGGCCTGGTACGCTGAACACGCCACCGACAGTGCCAAAAATCGCATGCTGCAGGAACGCTGCATTGTCTGGCCCCATAACGGCCCGCCCATGCTGCCTACCGGCTACAACAACAATGCCAAGGTCATCCAGACAGCTGATCACCTCGTGTTCATGCAGGAAATGATGCAGGACCCGCGCATCATTCCCCTGGACGGGCGCGACCCGGTCGCTGCCAGCATCGGACAGTGGTATGGCCACTCGGTCGGACAATGGGATGGCGACACCCTGGTGGTCACCACCACCAATTTCACCGGGCTGACCGGACGCCAGATCCCGACATTTTCCACGGATGCGGTGGTCACCGAACGCTTCACCCTGGAATCCCCGGAAACGATCCTGTATCAGTTCACCGTGGAGGACCCGGCCACGTTCGTCAGCCACTGGTCCGGCGAATTCCGCATGCAGAAAACCACCGGACCGATGTTTGAATACGCCTGCCACGAAGGCAACTACGGCATCGTCGATGTCCTCAGCGCCGCCCGCGCAGCCGAACAGGAGACACCCTAACCATGCACTCACGCCTGCTCATTGCCACGCTTGTCCTGGGTCTGCTGCCGGCCGCCAGCCAGGCCCATCATGCCTTTGCCTCCTCCTTTGACGTCAACCTGCCGCTGGAACTGCACGGCACGGTCACCAGGGTGGAACTGATCAATCCCCACTCCTGGATTCATATCGATGTCGTCAATGACGAAGGCGTCACCGAAAGCTGGCGCATCGAAGGTGGCAGCCCGAATGCCCTGTTTCGCAACGGCATTACCAAAAACTCCATCCCGGTCGGCTCAGAGCTGATCATTACCGGCTACGGCGCCCGCGACGGCACCCTGCGAGCCGTCGGTGCCAACATCACCTTCGCTGACGGCAGGCCGGTCTTTTTCGGTGGCACCAAGGCCCCGGAAGAGTAAGCCCTGACACACGAACTGACACGGAGCTACCCTTGAGATATTCCCTACCCATCATGGCCATCCTGTCTGTCCTGGCCGGCTGCCAGACCGTGTCCCCGGGGCAGGCTCCGGCACAATCCCTGGCGCCGCCTTCGGCAGCTGCCGTTTTTGGCGAAGCTGTCCCGGTCACCGGCCATCCCGACCCGTTGTCGCTGCTCGATATCGGCACGCCTGAACAGGTGCGCAACAAGCACCTGGTCTTTGATTTCTGGCGCAGCATCGTCAATGCCGGCCAGGTCGAGCTGGCTGACACCCTGCAGCGCGAGGATTACATCCAGCACAGCCCGGTACTGCCGACCGGCCGCGAAGCCTTCAAGCAGATTTTTTCGGTGGTGCCGCGTCGCGATCCCGCGCCGGCGCTGGTGTCTCCGCCACTGGTATCGATCATTGCCGAAGGCGACCTGGTCGCCATGACCCTGGCCGAAACCCTGCCCGAGCCCGATGGTATCGGCACCTACACGTCCACCCATTTCAACCTGTTTCGCATCGAGGACGGGCAACTGGCCGAGCACTGGCACTCGGTGCAGATACCGCCCGGACCGGATGTGGCACTGCCGGAAAACGGCGGCCCGCAACTGGTGAACGGTGCGCGCGGCACCGATCAGCTGAGTATGCTGACTGCCGCCACGCCTGAACTGGCAGCCAACAAACGCCTGGTTTTCGACATGTGGCGCCAGATCATCGATGCCGGGCACGAGGAGCTTGCCGATCTGTATCTGACCGAGGACTACATTCAACACAACCCCAATGCAGCTACCGGCAGGGACGGATTCCAGGCCTATATTGCCGCCCGGGATGAATTACCCATCGACATCAGCATTGAAAATAATATTGTAGCGATCCTGGCAGAGGGGGATCTCGTTGTTCTGGCACTGCGCCGCGAATATCCCCATCCGGTTTATAACAACACCATATATACCACCACCTGGTTTGATATGTTTCGTATCGAGAATGGTCGTATCGCAGAACACTGGGATGCAGCAGTCAAGGCCACACCCAACCAGTCGCCATAACCGCTCAAAAATAGAAAAAAACATGGCAGGCAGATTCCTGAAAGACTCTGCCGGCCGGTGGAATTTGTTGTTGGATTGTTAACAATTTCACCATAACCTTATGAGGTCGGCGCAAGCCGAAACAGGGTAATCTTCAAGGGAATGCGAATGGAATCGCCGCATGACCAGGAATGGCATAGAAGTACGATGTAAAGCGCCGGGCGTCTTCCGGTGCACTCGTCTCATAAACCGTCCTGAAAAATGAGCAATACCAAAAATAAGCCTGATACATATAAAAGAGGAGAAACATTATTATGTACAAGGGAAATCCACTTAACCAACTAGGCAGAAAGAGCGCGCTCAGCACGTCCGTTGCTATCGCACTTGGCCTGACCCTGCCGGGCGTATCATCCATCGCCCTGGGCCAGGACGACCTGGAAGAGATTGTCGTCACCGGTTCCCGCATCGTGCGTCGCGACTATGAAGCGACCAGTCCGATCGTGACCGTCAATGAAGAAACATTTGACCAGATCAGCAGCCTGGGTGTGGAAAACGCCATGAACCAGCTGCCACAGTACGTACCGGCACAGACCCAGTTCAGTTCCACGGACGTACAGCCTTCCGCCTTCAACACCCCGGGTATCGCCACCCTGAACCTGCGTGGCATCGGTTCCAACCGCAACCTGGTCCTGATTGACGGCCGTCGCGCCCAGCCTGCCAACGCGCAGCTGGTGGTCGACATCAACTCCATTCCGTCTGCCGCTATCGAAAGCGTGGAAGTCATCTCCGGTGGCGCGTCCGCGGTATACGGTGCCGACGCCATGGGCGGTGTCACCAACTTCATCCTCAAGAAAAACTTCCAGGGCTTCAACCTCAACGTGCAGACTTCCGGTACCCAGGAAGGTGACGGCGAGGAAACCACCGTCAGCGCCCTGATCGGCGGCGACTTCGGCGATGGCGGCAACGTCATGCTGGGTCTGTCTGCTTCCGAGCGTCAGGCGGTTCGCCAGGCCGACCGCGACTTCTATGTCGACGGATGGCGTGATCCGAACACCACCGGCGGCAGTGCCTTCCAGTATGCCAACCTGGAATTCTCCACGCGAAACCAGCCCAGTGCTGACGCCTATGCCTCCATTTTCGGTCCTGGCATTGCCGCACCGGGTGAAGAAGTCTATGCCAATCCGGACGGAACCCTGTTCCTGAACAGCTCTGCCCACGGTGCCGTAAACTACACCGGCCCGCTGAACGATGAATTCAAGCTGGCGGGTGAAGGCACGACCAACCCGGGCGTGTTGAACAACAACACCACCTACGGCCTGATCACCACCCCGCTGAAGCGCTACTCCATGTTTGCCCGCGCCAATTACGATTTCTCGGACAACATGAACGTGTACATGCAGGCCAACTACAACCAGATGCAGGTCGATACCATCCTGACCTGGGCGCCGGCCACGTCCCAGTGGGCCGCTTCCATTCCGGTTGATGGTCGTCCTATCCCAGCCCAGCTGCAGACCCTGCTGGATTCGCGTCCGAACCCGACTGCCAACTACACCCTGTCGCAGTCACTGGACTATGTCGGCGCCCGTGCCACCAAGAACAGCACTGATATGTTCCAGATGCTGGCTGGTATCGACGGCGACATCGGCAACACCTCCTGGACCTACGATGCCTACATCTCCCACGGTAAAACTACCCTGATCACCGAGATGGATGGCTTTGCCGGTCTGCAGAACTACCGCAACGTGGTGACCGCGCCGAACTGGGGCAAGGACCTGACCGCGTCAGTGGGACCACCCCTGTTCTTCGAACTGGTGTGTACTTCCGGCCTGCCGGTATTCGATGAGTTCACGCCGTCCCAGGACTGTATTGATTCCATCAACACCAACATGAAACACATCACCGAAATCGAACAGGACATCATCGAAATCAACCTGACCGGCGACGTGTTTGAACTGCCTGCCGGCATGATGGCCGGTGCGCTCGGTGCCACCACGCGCGAAAACTCCTTCCGCTGGCGTCCGGATGCCCAGCTGGTCAGGCCGTCCACCAACTACCCGATCGGTCTGTTCCCCTCCAGCTACACCCAGGGCAAGACCGAGGTGGACGAACTCTACGGCGAGTTGCTGGTGCCGGTACTGCGTGACATGCCGGGCATCCAGGAACTGAACCTGGAACTCGGTGCACGTTACTCCGACTACAACTACGCCGGTGAGATCTGGACCTACAAGGCCCTGGTCGACTGGTCCGTCAACGAGACCGTGCGTTTCCGTGGCGGCTACCAGAAAGCCAACCGTGCCCCGAACGTGGCCGAACTCTTCACCGGTGCCAGCACCAGTGTCGTCGGCTTCCCCGGTGCCGACCCCTGTATGGTCAACACCCGCAACACCACCTGGGGTAACCACCCTGACAACCCGAACCGCGCGCAGGTCATCGAACTGTGTAGCCAGCTGATCAACCGCTCTACCGGCGGCAACAATGACAGCCCGTGGCACACGTCGCCTGACTTCCCGAATGCGGTTGTCGGTCCGTTCCCGTTCAACTTCCCGCTGGAACTGGCCAACATCACCGGTAACGTGAAGCTGGAAAACGAAGAAGCCGACACCTACACCGTGGGTGTGGTGCTGAACTCACCGTTTGAAGGCATCCTGGAGAATGCCACGCTGGCCATCGACTACTACCGTGTGGAAATCCAGAACGCCATCGCGCCGACCAACGCCTACTCTGTGTACGCGAAGTGTCTGAACGAGGACGGCAGCAACCCGAACTACACGTTCAATGAGTTCTGTGAGCTGATCACCCGTGACAACGACGGTTACCGCGCCACGGTGGACACGCCGTACCAGAACCTGGGTGGCCTGGAAACCGCCGGTGTCGACGTGCAGCTGAACATGCGCTTCGATGCTCTGGGCGGCATGCTGAGCGTAAGCTCGGTCCTGAACTACCTGGATTACTACCGTGACCAGGTATCCCCGACCGATCCGTTCATCGAAGGCACAGGCACCCTGCGTGCCGGTGGCCAGTTCGATTACCGCATCCTGACCAACGTCAACTACCTTCGTGATAACTGGAGCCTGGGCTTCCGTCATCGTTTCCTGCCGGAAATCGATGCGGCTGACAAGGCAGTCAACCCCAACACTACCGTGCAGGGTGCTGACAGCTATCACATGGTGGATGCATTCGGCAGCTTCCAGTACTCCGACGCCATCACCCTGCGCGGCGGTATCGACAACCTGTTTGATCTGGATCCGGAGAACTTCAACCGGAACCCCGGCATCAACAATGCCCTCAATACCACCAACCCGGCGTACTACGACGTCCTTGGCCGTCGTTTCTACGTTGCTGTGGAACTGAACTTCTAAGCAGCAGGTTCATGTCACCAGCAATGGTGCAACACCAAAAAAGCGGGCCTTGTGCCCGCTTTTTTTTGGCCTGCCATTTCTGTCTTACGGTATCCCTGTTCGCTTGCTGGTTCATTCGCGGCTGAAGCCGCTCCTACCGGATTACCGAGCACCTGATAAGGCGTAGGAGCGGCTTCAGCCGCGAATAAACGGGAAACCGGACAGTGAGCAGGCCCTTGTGCCCGGCGCACCGGGATATGCCATAATCACCGCCCCATAAATAGATAGATATTAAAAAAGCCCGGACAACCCATGAACATCCCTGCCCTGCGCCACTTCATCACCGCCACCCTGCTCGCCCTGACTGCGTTATCCGCCCAGGCCCAGAGCGATCTGCAAAACCGACTCTTTGCCTGTGCCGGTGTGGAGGACGTGCTGGCACGCCTGGCCTGTTTTGATGATCTCTCACGGGCCGAATCCGCGGCCCTGGATGAACAGCGTGTCGTGCAGACTCCGGCCCCTGCCAGTGCCAGCCCTGTGGCAGAACAACAGGCAGAACAGCCTTCACCACCACAACCGGTAGCCCGTCCTGCCCCGCCGCAACCGGTGGCAGAGGTGCGGGAGCCGACACCGGCACCGGTAGCGACCCCCGAGGAATCAGCAGGTGCGGTGCGCACGTTCGGGCAGAGCACTGCCACGGCACGCGTGGAAGCCGATGCTGAGGGCAACACCGAACTGGTCGACACCGTTACCGCGGTGCGCCAGGTGGATCCCACCAAAATCCAGATTACCCTCTCCAGCGGCCAGGTCTGGCGCCAGACCGTTGGCAAACGCTACCTGCTGCGCGAGGGCGATACCGTGCACATCAGCGGGTCGTCATGGGGGGATGAATTCCGCCTGTCAGCGGATGGCAAACGTGGCTTTATCCAGGTGCGGCGGGTCGAATAACCCGCCGGACTTTCACTCGGTCGGCGCGATGGTAGAAGAGCCGCCGACGTCTTCCGTGTAATGCAGGGCATCGGTGTTGCCCTCGACACAGGCAAACTCCAGGATTTCCGCATAGGGATCGGGTCCGCGGCGCATGAGCGCGCTGACGGTCCATGATGCCGTGTACGCTTCCGGATCCGCGAAAGTGACTTCATAGTCGTAGGCATCGTTGTTGATCGGCGTGAAACGTTCGGTCACCACCAGCTGATCGGAGTGGCGGTTGCCACCCAGGTCGAGCCAGGTGATGGCGTTGTTGTTGCTGGTTTCGATGACCAGGGTGTCGCCTTCCCAGTGCCCGATGCCATCGCCCATGAACAGCTTGATGTTCGCCGGGATATGTTCACGACCATCCAGCGCCACGATGCGGCGGGCACCCTGGAATTCATGCAGGAACACCATGTTGTCGTCATCCTGCTGGATGATCAGACCGGCGCCGGAGTAGGCCTGCCGCCACATGTGGCTGGGCACGCCGGACATGTAGCAATGCAGCTCCGGCTCCTCGAACATGCGTTGTTCGGCTTCCGCCCGCAGCTGGGCATAGACAGGCGTATAGGGAATCTCTCTTTCGCCTTCAGCCACCTCGCGACCATCTATGCGCACGATGCCGGTGTTGATGTTGTACAGATCGGCATCCAGGCTCCAGTTGCCGTTCAGGTCGGGATGGCCCGACGGGGTACGGTCAAACGGGCCGAGTTCCGGTGGCGGTAGTTGCGGGGTTTCCGGCAGCGTGAACTGGGCATTCACCCCGGCACTGGCCAGCAGGCTGGTCAGGACAATACTGTGGAGCAATCTCTTCATTCTGCCACCTCCGGCAACTCGGGCGGCCCCAGCGCATTGTCGGCATAGGCGTGACATTCGTATTCCAGCAGGCGTTTCTCCGGATCCTTGTGGCGATACAGGTATGTGGTAATGGTCCAGGGTTGCGTGAAATCTTCCGGATCGGTCAGCGTGGCCTCGTAGCGAATGGTGTCCTTGTCGATCAGCGTGAAGCGCTCGTTGACCCGCAGGGTGAATCCCCCGGCATGATTGCCGGAACGGTCGAGCCAGCTGTCAGGGTGAAAATTGAAGACATCGGTCACCAGCGCGCCGTCCTCGTAACGGCCGACCGAATCCCCGTTCCACAGATCCAGTTCACCTTCCCCGAAATGATCCTCGCGGTTCAGCAGGATGATGCGCGTGTTGTGCACGTACTCGCTCATGATGATCAGAAAGTGTTCCGACTGCACGATCTGCAGCGGAAACGGCATATACATCATGTGCGGTACGCCCGGCTTGAAACAGCGGGCGATGGGATCAGCCGCCAGGTTGGCGCGATTGGCCTCACGCTGCGCCAGGCCATTGGCGTTGTAGGGAATCAGGCCGCTTTCCGGGCTGGTGATGATGCCGGTGCCGGCGGGAATGCCGTAGCGGGCGTTATGGGGTTCGATGTTGTAATGGGCGCTGGTATCAAGCACCTGCCAGATACCGGAAAAATCCGGCTGGCCGTAACGGTTGGTGTCAGGCGTGTAGTCCTGGGCCTGCATGCCAAGCGGTGACAGCGCTGCCAGCAGGAGGGCCGAAAGGGTCAGGCGCATGGCACAGGACTCACTTTTTACCCGGCAGGACGCCGGCGGGAATGCCATTGGGGTTGGGGTCAAACAGCGCCATCACCGTGCGCGGTTCCGGCAGGGTTTCCCCGCCGGTGGCGAGCAGTTTTACATCGCGCGCCCACAGCCGTGGCTGGCCGTTTTTCGCGGCAAAGCCGTTGACCACGATTTCATCGCCAACCTTCAGGTCGCTGCGTCGCCAGCCCAGCCGGATGAGCTGGTTGGGCGGTGGTGTCTCGGCCGCCCATACGGTGGTAGTGCCGTCCTCGGCAGTGACTTCCAGGTGGACCCACGAATGCGGATTGACCCAGTCCATTTCGACAAAGCGGCCGCGTAATTCCATGGGCCGGTTGTTGTCAAACTCCGCCCAGACGGAATGATGGGAAACCGCAGGCAAGGCGGTGGCCAGCAGGGCTGCAGCAAACATCAGCACAGGCAGTTTTGGCATGGTGGTTTTCCCTCTTGCGCGAATGACAGCGGCATGTGCGCTGTTCTTGTTATCGGTGTCATCGTTCTGATTGCAGCTGCCAGCCTGACGTAGCGGTAAACAGTCTGCCTTGATGGCCAACGAGAATACCAAGGCCATATGGGTCATGCCAGTGCGCTCCCGGGGATTTCAGGTCTTTTCGGCCCTTTTCCGGCCCCGTTCAGGACTTCTTGCACCGGGCGCTTACACTGCCATACTGTGGTCGCAGTGCATGGAAAGCACGTTGTATGCGACCACACGCTTTGCCCATAATGGGAATGGCTGCACCGAATGGCTGTTCGACGAGCCATACCAGAATAATAATGAGTCCGACGGTTCCCGAGGGAGGATCACCCGATGCCCAACGCCACGCGCCAAGTCCGCCTGCCAGCCTTTGCCATTGCCCTGGCGCTGCTGCTGCCAGCCCCGCTGTTTGCCCAGGGCTCAGCCGCCCTGCCGCCGACTATCAGCGCTGCAGAAATCGATGTTATGTTCAGGGAGCTGTCCAACTGGGGACGCTGGGGTGATGACGACATGCGCGGCACGCTCAACCTGATCACGCCGGAAAAACGCAAACAGGCCGCCGCCCTGGTGCAGGAAGGCATTTCCGTGTCCCTGTCCAAGAATTATGAAACCGAGCAGGCTGTGGACAATGTCAGCCCGATGCAGGTCATCATGACCATTCCGCCGGCGGCGCCGGTCGCCATGGACGAATGGCGCATCTTTTATCACGGCCTCACCTACACGCACATGGACGCCCTGTGCCATGCCTACTACAAGGACCAGGCCTACAACGGCTTTCCCGTCACCGATGTGCATGAATCCGGCTGTACCACGTCCGGCATCGAGAACCTCAAGGACGGCATCCTGTCCCGCGGCATCCTCATCGATGTGCCGCGCCTGAAAGGCGTCGACTACCTGGAGCCGGGCACCCCGGTGCTGGCCAGCGATATCGAAGCCTGGGAAAGAGAAACCGGCCTGACGATCCAGTCCGGCGATGTCGTGCTGGTGCGCACCGGCCGCTGGGCCAAGAAAACCGCCATCGGCCCCTACAGCCTGATGACCGCCTCACCGGGTGTGCATGTGTCCGCCCTGCCGCTGCTGAAGGCGCGAGATGTTGCCGTGCTGGGTACCGATGTCGGGCTGGACGTAAGCCCGTCCGGCGTGGAGGAAGTGGTGATCCCGACCCATACCGTGGCCATTGCCTCGATGGGACTGATCATCATCGACAATGCCAGCTTTGAGGAGCTGGCAGAAACAGCGGCGCGCCTGGGACGCTGGGAATTCATGTTCCAGCTGTCGCCGATTCCGGTCGCCGGTGGCACCGGTTCCATCATCAACCCGATTGCCACATTCTAGATTTCTGGGGAGAAGCCCCGAGGGATTTGTTTAGAACGTGGTATCGAGACCTGCGGCATTGTCCTGCAGCGTCTCGGCCCAGTTGACGATGACCGTGATGCCCTGGTTGCGGTCCATGCCCTCGGCATTGTCCACCAGGAAACGCTCACCGTTGTTCACCACCGCAAAATAATCCCGCGCCCCGTCAGGGTCTCCTGCCACCGCCGGCCGAAACAGCCGGCGCGGCTCACTCACCACCAGCGTACTGTCAAGATTACCGCTGTTGCTGACATCCACGCTCATGATGGCGCGATCCGACGACAGGAAATACAGCGCCTGCTGGTCCGCCTGCCACTGCGGCTGGCCGCCGCCACTGAGCGACACCTGCTGGCGCGCCCCCAATCCGGGATAGCGGTCCACATAGACCTGCTGGGCACCGGACTCATCAGAGGTATAGGCAACCCACTGCCCGTCCGGTGACAGTCGCGCCTGGCTTTCGCTGTGCTCGGTGGCCAGCAGGGGCATCTTGCTGCCATCGTCCAGGCGAATACGCCAGAGATCGAGATCCGCATCGCTGCCCGGTTTGGAAAACAGGATTTCACTGCCGTCCACCGACCAGTCATTGAGAATCATGACAGCATCATCCGAGGTCAGCAGTTGGCTGGCGCCCTCTCCCTGCCTGCTGCGAATTTTCATGTCATACCCGCCATGGGCCGTGAACGCGACATGGCGGCCATCGGGTGACCACACCGGGGCGATGGCATCATTTTCCAGGCGGGCATATTCCTCACGCGCCAGACTGGCAATCCACAGCCCGGGATTGTTGGTGATGGAACTGCTGGCGAGCAATTCGGTGCCGTCAGGCGAGACGCGTGGATTAAAGAGCACTGTCGGCATGTTCAGATTGCCCAGGCGCTCACCCCGGCGGTCATACCAGACCAGGTTCTGCTGGCGCAGGCCCTGCTCGAAGGCAATCAGGTCACTGGAAGCCGAGACGATATTGTCGGCAGTCAGTGAGGGTTCGGTAATGCCGCGGGCAATGACCATGGCGCGGCCGGTCAGCTCCAGCCACTGCGGATCAAACTCCTCGGCAATCAGCATGTCATTGCGCACATGCAGCAGATGCCGCGGTGGCGCCAGCGTGGCCGGTGAGGTGGTGTCCAGCAGTTTCACCTGTTCGCGGGTTGCCAGGTTGCCGACATAGACGCCGGTGCGGCCCGGGTCCAGGCTGACCACCTGGTACAGGTAGCGCTCGTTGTCCGGAAAAAACTGTGGCCAGGAAAACGCGATGTCTTCGGCTGCGCGGCTCAGGGTCAGCACATCGGTGACCGCACCATCGCCGGAAGCCGGGACCAGGTACAGTCCGCTGGCCCATTCCGCAAACAGGATGCGGTCATCGGCATTCCATGCCGCGCCACCGGGAGTGAGCACCGGCGCCACTGCCTGCAATGACTCGCTGTTGATGTCCGTGGTCATGAGCTGGCCATTGGCAAAGAAACCGAGCCGACGCGAATCCGGGGCCCAGAACGGCTTGGAGGCCCCGGTGGTGCCTTCCAGAGTCCACATCTCGCCGCTTTGCAGGGCGCGTACCCACAGCCCCTTGTGACCATCGGACTCATCGCGGGCGACGAACATCAGGTAGCGCCCGTCGGGGGACAACACGCCACCCGAGGCGATGCTGGTACCGGACGGCGGCGGCTGGTACAGGCGCACACTGGCTGTTCCCGCCGTTTCCTGCCCGCCGGGCCCCATCACCTGCAGCAGGATGGCAACCACTGCCGCGGCCAGCCCTGCCACCATCAGCGCTTCCGAGAAACGGCGCCAGCCGGTTGGTTTTGGCATCGGCGCAGCAGCCGGTACCGCTGCCGGCGGCAGCGGCCTGTCGGCGCGCTCTGGCGGCAGCTCCCGAGGCGGGGCAGTTTCTGCACTGCCCGTGGTCACTTCCGCAATAAAGCGATAGCCGCGACGGGGTATGGTTTCGATATACGTGGGATTCTGGCGCTCATCACTCAGGGCGCGGCGCAGCACGGAAATGGCATGGATGAGGCTGTCGTCGGTCACGATCACCTCGCTCCAGATGGCGGTGATGATCTCGTCCTTCTGGACCGGGCGCTCGCGGTTTTCGATCAGGTAGACCAGCACGTCATACACGCGCGAGGGCAAGGGCACCGGCTCACCGGCCCGGGTGAGTTTGCGGGCATCCACATCGACCTGAAAGTCACCAAAACGGTAACCGGCCGCTGTCGTCTTGTCCTGCGTGGGCGCACTCATGAAAAACTCGCTTTCCCCGGGGTTTCCGTACTATTCGGTATTTTTCGGGGCTATTTCCGTGTTTGCGAACGAGTCTAGCGTAATAATTCCGCCCTCAGCAACGCAACCTGCTACATTGCAGGACCTGCAGCATTGCACTGCAGCGCCAATAACAACAACACATTTTGGGGATAGCGTCATGAAAGGCAGATCCGTGATTTTTCCACAGGCCCTGGCCGACCTGTGCCTGGGGCTCACCCTGGCAACCCTGTCCGTCTGCAGCCTGGCCCAGCCTGGCCTGGACATAGCCATCGATGCCGATGATATCGGTGGCGTCGTCACCAGTGCCGATGGTCTTGAAGCCGGCGTCTGGGTCATTGCCGAAACCGATGACCTGGGCACGATGTTCCGCAAGATCGTGGTCACCGACGACCGGGGCCGTTTTGTCCTGCCCGACCTGCCCGACGCGGAATACGACATCTGGGTACGCGGCTACGGCCTCGTGGATTCCGCCCCGGTGCAGGCCCGTCCCGGCCGCCTGCTCGACCTGGACGGTGTTGTTGCTCCCGACCCCATCGCCGCCGCGCAGTATTACCCGGCCAATTACTGGTACTCGCTTATGGAAATCCCCGAGCCCGAGGCCTTTCCCGGCCCCGGTGGTGACGGCAATATCGCCGCCGGCATGGAAAACCAGCATCACTGGATGAACCAGATCAAGACCGGCTGCAACGTCTGCCACCAGCTTGGCAACCTCGCCACGCGCGAATTCCCGGCCGGCCTGGGCACCTTTGAAACCTCCTACGATGCCTGGGACCACCGCGTGCAGGTGGGCCAGGACGGCAACTCCGGCAACGCTGCCATCAACGTGCTGGGGCGCGAAGCCGGCCTGACCGCCTTTGCCGACTGGACCGACCGTATCGCGGCTGGTGAGCTGCCCCCGGTACCGCCACGCCCGCAGGGCCTGGAACGCAACATCGTGCTGACCCTCTGGGAATGGGGCGGTCCGGCGACGTTTGCCCATGACGAGCTGTCTACCGACAAGCGCAACCCGACCGCCAATGCCTACGGGCCGATCTACGGCCCTGACTGGGGCAATGACGGTTTCCTGCAGGTGGACCCGGTCAACCACACCGCCAACGAGCGCCGCATTCCCGTGCTGGAGGACGACATTCCCCCGGGCAAGCCGCAGTCCATGCCGCGTCCGTCACCCTACTGGGGTGATGAGCTGTACTGGTACGACCCGGCCATTTCCAACCATGCCGCCATGGACAGCAAGGGCCGCATCTGGATGTCCTCGCGTTTCCGCAAACCGGAAAACCAGCCTGACTTCTGTGCGAACCACCCGTCTGCCCGCCTGGCGCCCCAGCCCACCAGCTTCCGCCAGATGCAGTTTTTCGATCCCAGTGATGAGACCTTCCACCAGGTCGACATCTGCTTTGATACCCACCATGTGCAGTTCGCCGAGGACGCCGATGAAACCATCTATGCCAACGGCGTGTTCACCGGTGGCATCGGCTGGGTCAACACCCGCATCTGGGAAGAGACCGGTGATCTGGGTGCCGCGCAGGGCTGGTGCATGCCCTGGTTCGACAAGAACGAGGACGGCCGCATCGACCCCGAGGTGGATGAATACGCGTTCGAACCGCTGCGCCGCCCCGAGGCCGGTATCTTTGCCGGCATGAATGTGCCACCGGCGATCTTCTATTCCGTGATTGCGCACCCGACCGACGGCTCGGTCTGGTCTGCCGTGCCCGGGCCCATGCCCGGCCGCATCGTGCGCATCGAACCGGAAACCTGTATTGCCGAAGTCTATGAGCCACCGTTCAATAACCCGGCCACGACCCTGAACGGTTACACGCCGCGCGGCATTGATGTCGACAGCAACGGTGTGATCTGGACGGCGCTGGCCGGCAGCGGCCACCTGGCCAGTTTCGATCGCCGCAAGTGTGCCGTCATCAGCGGCCCTGAATCCTGGACCGGCCAGCACTGCCCCGAAGGCTGGACCCTGTACCGCACGCCCGGCCCGAGCTTCAAGAACACCGACGACGAGATCGGTGTCGACATGCACTATTACAATTTTGTCGACCGCTTCAACACCCTCGGCCTGGGCCCGAACGTGCCGGTGGCCAACGGTTCCAATTCCGATTCCCTGCTGGCCCTGCGCCCGGATGGCCGCTGGCTGGTGATGCGCGTACCCTACCCGCTGGGCTTCATGAGCCGCGGCATGGACGGACGCATCGATGATCCCGATGGCGGCTGGAAAGGCCGCGGCATGTATGCCGACTATGGCCAGAACGCGGTCTGGCACATGGAAGGCGGGCTCGGCTCACGCAGCAACGTGATCAAGTTCCAGCTGCGCCCTGATCCGCTGGCCAAATAAACGTTATCTGCGAAGGAAAACTGCTATGACACGAAACTCCCTGACGCTGTGCCTGACCCTGGCCTGTGCCGTGGGCAGTGCCTCAGCCCTGGCCCAGAAGGACCTGTCCGGTACCTGGGGCCAGCGCTTCCACGAGGACCTGCCCGAGCGCGGCGCCGGCCCGGAAATCGGCGACTACACCGGTTTGCCGATCAACGATGCCGCCCGCCTGCGCGCCGATACCTGGGACGCCAGCAAGTGGACTGTGCCCGAGCGCCAGTGCGAACCGCACCCGGCGGACTACGGCCCGCGCGGCCCGGCCAGCCTGCGCATCCTGCCGACCATCGACCCCATCTCCCAGGATGTCATTGCCTGGAATGTGACCGTCATGTGGCAGTTGCAGCAGCGCACCATCTGGATGGACGGGCGTGAACACCCCTCGCCCAATGCCCAGCACAGCTGGCAGGGTTTCTCCACGGGTGAGTGGGAAGGCGACATGCTGAAAGTGAAGACCACGCATCTGAAGGAAGGCTGGGTGCGCCGCAATGGCCTGCCGCGCAGCGACCAGGCCACGCTCTATGAATACTTCATTCGCAACGACGACATTCTCACGCTGGTGAGCATCGTCGACGATCCGGTCTACCTCACCGAACCGCTGGTGCGCACTTCCGACTGGGTTATCGACACCGGTATGCAGCTGAGCCCGTTTTCCTGCATTCCCACCGTCGAGATCGAGCGTGAGCGCGGCGCCGTGATTCATCACCTGCCCGGCACCAACAACTACCTGGACGAATATGCGCAAAGCCAGGGCATCACCCGCGAGGATTCCCGCGGTGGCGCCCAGACCATGTACCCGGAGTATCTCGATGTGCTGCGTGAGTATGATTTTCCGGAGGGTGAATAAATGAAGCACATTCTCAACACCCTGGCCGTGCTCGGTGCGGCCATTACCCTGCCGGTCATGGCGCAGGATGCGCTGGAACTCCTGCCCGCCCAGGGCAAGGTCACCATGGTGGTCGGTCCCGAGGGCAACAGCGCCATCCAGGTGGGCCATGAAGCCGTCATTCTTGTGGACACACAGACCCCGGATGTCAGCGACGACCTGCTGGCCGCGACACAGCTGCTCAGTGACGAGCCGATCCGCCACATCATCAACACCAGCGCCCGCGCCGAGCACACCGGCGGCAACGGGTCACTGGCCGCCGCCGGCACCTACGTGCGCCTGATCGACACTTTCGATCCGCGCGGCCTGGATGCCAACGCCGCCATCATGGCCCACATCAATGTGCTGGCCAGCATGAGCGCACCTGCCGGTGATGACTTCAGCGTGCCGGAAGCTGCCTGGCCGACCGACACCTACTACACCAGTGACTGGGCCGTGTACGTGAACGAGGAAGCCATTCGCATGCTGCACGTGGCGAACGCCGTCACTGATGGCGACACGCTCGTTTTCTTCCGGCGTTCCGATGTCATCGTGGCCGGTGACATCTTCAATACCGACCGCTACCCCTTCTTCGATCCCGAGCAGGGTGGCAGCATCAACGGCGTCATCGATGGCCTCAACACCATTCTCGACCTGGCCATAGCCGGTGAGAACATGATCGGTGGCACCGTCATCATTCCGGGTCACGGCCGCATGGCCGACACCACCGATGTCGCCAACGTGCGTGACATGATCACCATCATCCGTGACCGCATCCAGGCCATGCTTGATGATGGCAAGTCCCTGCGCGAGGTGCTGGCGGCAAAACCGTCCATGGACTACGACGCGCAGTTCGCCGGCAATCGCGACAGCTGGAGCGGCGACGAACTGGTCACAGCCATCTACACTGACCTGAGCGGAGGCAACTGAACATGCACAAGCGACTCAACACTCTCATCCGCTTCACTGCCGCTGCCACCCTGGCCTGTACGGCTCTCTCGGCCAGCGCCCAGTTCGGCGGACCACCAGATAACCGCACACCCCGGGAAAAAGCCCTGATCGACATCACCGGCCAGTGGGTCGCCGTGGTCAATGAAGACTGGCGCTGGCGCATGATCACACCCGCCCTCGGTGATTCATCCAGCATTCCGACTACCGCGGCAGCCCGTGAAGTAGCCAATGCCTGGGACCTGGACAGGGACATTGCCGAAGGCAACCTGTGCCGCGCGTTCGGCGCCCCGGGCCTGATTCGCCAGCCAACCCGCATTCGCATCGACTGGGATGATGACGATACGCTGACGATGGACTTCGATGCCGGCCGCCAGACCCGTGAACTGCATTTCGCCAACGCCGTGGCTCCGGCCAGCCATAGCCTGCAGGGCTTCTCCGAAGCATCCTGGTACAAACAGCGTGTTTCCCGCGGAGTACTCGGCGGGGGCGGTGCCGCGGGTGGTGCCATCCATGTCACCACCACCCACCTGGCGCCGGGCTACCTGCGCCCGAACGGTGTGCCATACAGCGACCAGACCGTGATGACGGAATACATCCATACTTTCGAGTTGCCCGAGATCGAACAGTCCTGGCTGATCTTCACCACGGTGATCCATGACCCGATGTACCTGTCACAGGACATGATCATGAGCACCCAGTTCAGGAAAGAAAACACCCGCCGCGGCTGGACACCTCGCGACTGCGAAATCATGCCACCGCGCACGGAACCCCGGCCAACCGTGCCCGGTCCATTCGGTTAAGCTGCAAACTTCAGGAGATTGCCATGACACGTATACTCAAGAGCCTGGCCGTGATCGGCCTTTGTACCAGTGCTGCCGCCGCCCTGGCGCACCACTCTTTTTCCGCCACCTACGATGAAAACCAGGAACAGCAAATCGAGGGCACCATTGCCCAGTTCCTGCTGCGCAACCCGCACTCCATGCTGCACGTGATGGCCAAGGATGAGAATGGCGAGGAACACCGCTACACGGTCGAATGGGCCGGCGTCTCCGGCCTGGCCGGCTCGGGCATTACCCGCACCACCCTGCGCATCGGCGATGAGGTGATTGTGCGCGGCAATCCGGGTCGTAACACCAGTGAATACCGCCTGCGCATGCTGTCCATCGACCGCCCGTCCGATGGCCTGCATTGGGGCGGCACCTTTGAGTAACCTGCACTAAAAATCTACGCTTTCGACAGACGGATGCCGCCGGGGTAGCAGTTACGCCCCGGCGGCATCTTTCATTGGGGCAACGGGTTTTCACCATGGATCGGATAGCCGTCATTCGCGGCTGAAGCCGCTCCTACTCTTCCTTGACCCGTGTACTTAACCCCGACCCGGTAAGAGCGGCTTCAGCCGCGAATCACGGGACAAGCATACCCACGAGCCAATCTGCCCTGATAGCGCGGCCCCGCCCTGGCAAGTTTCCGGTTGTCATTTTTTCAAATGATCATATGATTGTTGCCTCGCCACGGCCATGCGCGCCTGGCGCCAGAATAATGACTACAACTCGCTGACAGTGGCCTGCTCAGTACCGCAGGCAACCTGGTGTTTGGCGGCGGCCGTGAAGGGCATTTCTTTGCCCTGGGTGGCATGGTTGCCTCGGGCGCCATGAGTTTTGAACTCGGCGGTAAACAGCCTATTGCCGTGTCGGCCGGCGGGGCCCTGATTGTGTTTGCCCTGCCTGAATAATTTTTCGGAGAACCTGTATGAGTAAGGTTGTACTTTTCACTCTGCTCCTGCTGCCCCTAGCCGCCCTGGCCCAGACCACCGACCAGGGCCGGGCCTACTTTGACCTGAACTGCGGCCGTTGCCATGGCGGTGATGCCCGTGGCGGGGAATACGGCCCGTCCATCGTGCCCGGTATCTCACGCCGCACCGATGATGAACTGGCGGCCTTCCTGCGTGTCGGCAATCCGCAGCGCGGCATGCCGCCGGTGGTGTTGCCTGATGATGACCTTTACATCCTGGTTGGCTACCTGCGTGCGCTGGCCCCGTTTGGGCGGCCACCGCGTGCCATCGACCGCCGCACCCTGACCCTGGAAGACGGCACACAGATCAACGGTGTCGTGCTGGGCGAAGGCTATGACGACCTGCAGCTACGCGATGATGACGGCGGCATTCACCTGCTGCGCAAGACCGGCATTTCCCGCTACCGCGAAGTCACCAGCCAGACCGACTGGGCCAGCTACAACGGCGATACCCGTGGTTACCGCCATACCGGACTCACCCAGATCAATAAAGACAACGTGGGACTCCTGGCCCCGGTCTGGAATTTCCCGATGAATGTGCCCGGTGCGGTGCAGAACACCCCCGTTGTCGTTGATGGCCTGATGTACATTTCCTCGGTTAACGAAGCCTGGGCCCTGGATGCCGGCAGCGGTCGCCAGGTCTGGCACTGGTCGCGTGAGCGCACCGAGGGCCTGATTGGCAATGCTTCCCTTGGCATGAATCGCGGTGTCGCCATCGCTGGTGACCGCCTGTTCATGCTCACCGACAACGCGCACATGATTGCGCTGGACCGCTTTGACGGCACCCTGCTGTGGGACACGCCGATGGCGGACTGGACCCAGAACTACAACAGCACCAACGCCCCGCTTATCGTGAACGACCTCGTGATTGGTGGTCATGCCGGTGGCGATGAAGGCGTACGTGGTTTCATCTCGGCCTACCACCAGGACACCGGCGAGGAAGCCTGGCGCTTCTGGACCATTCCGGCCTGGGGTGAACCCGGCTCCGAAACCTGGCCCAGTGCCGAGGCCATCGCGCATGGCTCCGGCGCCACCTGGATGACCGGTTCCTTCGATCCCGACCTCAACATCGTTTACTGGCAGGTCGGCAACCCCGGCCCGGACCTGTACGGCGTTAACCGTGAGGGCGACAACCTCTACACCGACAGTGTGCTCGCCCTGAATGCCGATACCGGCGAACGCCTGTGGCACTACCAGTTCACGCCGCACGACATTCACGACTGGGATGCCCAGGAACCGGTGGCCCTGATCGACACCGAGTGGGAAGGTGCGCCGCGCAAGCTGCTGGTGCAGGCCAACCGCAACGGTTTCTTCTATGTGCTGGATCGTGAGGACGGGGAACTGCTGCTGGCCAAACCGTTCGTGGAAAACATGAACTGGGCCGAAGGCATAGGCGAGGATGGTCGTCCCATCCTGAAGGAACTGGAAGTCACCCAGACCGGTGAAACCTATGTCTGTCCGGCGCTGATCGGCGGCACCAACTGGTACTCCACCGGCTACATCCAGGAGACCGGCCTGTACTACATCCAGGCCCTGGAAAGCTGCAACCTGTTCTCCAACCGCTACCAGCAGTGGCAGGCCGGTGTCGGCTACATGGGAGGTACGGCGCGTGGTGTGCCCGGCGAATCCGCGGAAAAATTCCTGCGTGCCATCGACATCCACACGGGTGACATTGCGTTTGATATTCCGCAGGGCCCGGCCGGTTTCGGCTCCTCGGCAGGCCTGCTGACCACCGGGAGCGGCCTGGTGATCTTCGGGGAAAACAGCGGCCTGTTCATGGCCGCCGATGGCGAAACGGGTGAGGTGCTGTGGAAATACAACGGCAACCAGGGCTGGCGCGCGTCACCGATGTCCTACGCGTTTGACGGTCGCCAGTACATCGCGGTGGCCATCGGACGCTCCATTACGGCGTTTGCGTTACCGGAGAGTGTGATTCAGCCATAACCGACACCGATGTGCCCGTACCAACCGGTGCGGGCAAAAACCTCTTCTGGAAGTGCCAGCGTCATCCGATAAATCACCTGTCGGCAAACGGCCCTGCGGGCCTATGCCGACCTACAACATTTTCAGAGGCAGGTTAGCCGTCGGGCATACTTTCAGGCTCGGGCAATACCTTCCCATGCAGGCGACACTTTCGCCCCTTCCTCCTTTCCTCCCTTTCTCCTTTCCTCTTCTCTACCTCAATGACAGGTGCTCAGCAAAAAACGGCAGGACGTTGTCGATGAAACGCTGGCCGACACGATTGCCGTGATCGCCCTGGTAGATTTCATAGCCATGCTCTACGCCCAGACGGGTCAGCGCCGCATCCAGTTGGGTGTTGGTGGCTTCCAATCCGTCTTCATTGCCCACGTCCAGGAAAATACCGCTGAAGGATTGCAGGGCCGGTACATACTGGTCAACGAACACCAGCGGTGAGTTGGCCGTCCACTTGCCGGCGATCAACGGGTCTTCATTGCCTGCAGCATCGACGGGGAAATCGAGGTAGTAGGGCGGGTTGTCCGGATTCGGAGCCCAGGCCGCGGCCTGTGCCTGCATGGCGTTGTCGAAGCTGCCCATCTTGTATTCCTCCAGGCCGGCCGCCATGCGCTCGTACTGGGCTGCGGACTGTTCAGCACCCGGCCCCCTGTTGAGCAGGCAGCAGGCGCTCATGGCATACAGTGCGCCAAAGGTGTCGGCCCGTTTCATGCCGATGCGCATGGTGCCGTAGCCGCCCATGGAGTGCCCGGCCAGACCACGGCTCTCGCGTGTCGCCAGGGTGCGGTAATGACTGTCGATGTAGTTCACCAGGTCCCCGGCGACAAACTCTTCCCAGTTGCCGATGGTGGGTGAATTGGAATACATGCTGCCGCTGTACTTGTTGAAGGCATCGGGCATCACCACGATGAACGCCTCGGCACCGCCGGCCATGGCAGCATCCGCAGACGCCGGCAGCTTCAGGACGCCGTTGACATAGATTTCAGCGCCAACGCCATACCCGTGCAGGAAATAAATCACCGGATAGCGACGGTTTGACGAGGCATATCCCGGCGGCAGGTACACATACACATCACGGTCGGCGCTGTCACCGTTGAGGTTGCCCTCTAACGACGAGCCATGCACCGTGATTTTTTCCAGACTGCCCTGGGCGAACAGGGGTGCTGTGAACAGGCTGACCAGTAACAGGACAGCGGCACGAAATGAATTTGACTGGAACATCAGGATCCCCTTGAGTGTTTTGGTAGTTGTTAGTTGGCAGACCGGCAAGGTAAACCAGGGCTTTCGTGTTGGCAAATGGCAGGCGCAGACCATCAGGCTGTTTTTACTGTTCGCGGCTGAAGCCGCTCCTACACGATTGTCTTGATCCCCGTAGGAGCGGCTTCAGCCGCGAACAACAATCTGTTGCCCTACCTGCACTATCAGGCCGCCGGTATATCAAACTGCGTCAGCCGTACCGCCGCCGGGCGCCTGAGAAAGTTCCACAGCAACCCCAGGAACAACAGCAGCGCAAAGCCGGTGGCCAGCATGAAGCCGTAGCGGATATTGCCGAGCGCATCACTGAGTGCCGCCATGGCCAGTGGCCCGATGGCAGCGGCAAATGCGGTAAAAAACAGGATTACGCCGGCAATGGCGCCGTGCTCTTCCCGCGGAAAACAGCTGATGCCTTTGGAATTCAGGGTCGGGTACAGCACCGACATGAACAGGCCGGACAGGGGCAACAGCCACACGGCCAGCGCCGGTCCACCCGCCAGGCTGCCGGCAAAACAGCCGAAGATGGCAGCGGACAACACCGCGAGCACGGCATCCCAGGCCAGGTGGTTGAGCAGCCAGGCGCCGAGAAAACGCCCGGCCGCGCGCAGCACAAAAAAGATGGTCAGTGCATAGGTCGCCAGCCAGGGTGTCGGCCCGGTGTAATCTTCCAGCCAGGTTGGCATCCACACATAGATCGCCACCTCGACCGCCACGTACAGCATGATGAGCGTGGAAAAGCCCAGCGCATACGGATTTTTCATCAGGGTCAGGGTCTGGGCAAAGGAAGCTTCCTCTGTACTGACCTCGGCGCTGTCGTTGGGAATCGCCGGGTAGTTCACAAACAGCGCCACGGCGGTGAGCAGGCCACAGATGACGGCGGCGGCCACGTACAGGAATTTCCAGGAAATGCCGGCCGTGATCAGCGTGGCGACCAGGGCGGGACCGACAATGGCGCCGACAGCAAAGAAGCCTTCCACGGTGTTCATCAGAGAGGTGTGTTCCCGCGGCGAGCGCGTGATATCACCGATCAGGCCCAGCGCACCGACTTTGAAGACACTGACACCGACACCCGACAAACCAAGCAACACGACAAAAAAGCCAAAGGTGTTGCCGGCGATAAACAGCAGAGAACCGACCCCGTAGAGCACCAGGCCCAGCACGATGGTGCGCTTGCGGCCGATGCGATCGGCCAGGAAACCCAGCACCAGGCCGCCCAGTGCAATGGCCACCATCGGCACGTAGTGAAAGGCACTGGCCGCGCTCAGGCTGAGGTCGAATTCATCGATCAGGGAAGGAATGATGCTGCCCACGGCGTCCGTGGTCATGGCAAACATGAAGAACATCATGCAGGTCAGGATGCGGATGAGTCCGGTGTTGGCTGGTAGGTGACCGGAGGTGGTCATGGCTGCCCCTTTTTTTATTGTTGTTCTGGTATGGATGCGTTCGCGGCTAAAGCCGCTCCTACGAAGCGCTTCTCTTCCTGCAGGAGCGGCTTTAGCCGCGAATAATACAGACCTGGTCCGGGAGGCTTTACACAGACCCCGCAAAGACTTGCCACACCATCTGTTTTACAATCTTCCGCATTATAGGTTTCTCTCACCAACCCCGGCAAACAGGACCAGAACAATGACAACACGTGCCCTGCCCCGCTTTTCGCTCTTCCTGATATTGATCACCAGCCTGACCGCACAGGCGCAGGACCCGATCAACGACCGTCCCGATGAACCCGGTTCCGGCCCCTACCCGGCGATCAAGCAAATCATGCCTTCGCTACCCGACCAGGTCATCTACCATCCTCAGGATCTGGATGCACTCGGTGAGACAAAACTGGGTGTTGTGGCCTGGGGTAACGGCGGCTGCGTCTTCAACGGCGCCAGCAGCCGCTTTCACCTGCTGGAACTCGCTTCGCATGGCTACCTGGCCATTGCCGCCGGCGGCATCTTCAGCGGACCTGACGGTGATCCGGCCGGCCTACTGGATGCCGACGGCAACACCCGCCGCTCCACCTGGACCTCACTGTCCGAGGCCATCGACTGGGCGCTGGCGCAGAACGATGACCCGGACAGTCCCTTTTACCAGCGTATCGATCCCGACATGATTGCCCTGTCCGGCTACAGCTGTGGCGGTGCCCAGGTCAATCGCGTCGCCGCCGATCCGCGTGTAAAAACCCTGGTGATGCACAACACCGGTGTTTTCGTAAATGGCCCGCCCAGTGCTGACATAGAAGACATGGTGATCACGAAGGACATCCTCGCGGACATCCATACCCCGGTAATCTATATCCTGGGCGGCGAAACGGACATTGCCTATGAAAACGGCATGGACGACTTTGCCCGTATCGACCACGTGCCCGTCGCCGTGGCCAACATCGATGTCGGTCATGGAGGTACCTTTGACATGCCAAACGGCGGCAAGGCCGCCACCGTGGCCGTTAACTGGCTGCAGTGGCAATTGCGCGGCGACCGCAAGGCCGCGCTGTATTTCATCGGTAGCGATTGCAGCCTGTGCCAGGACGAAGACTGGACGCTCGAACGCAAGTTCCGCGGCGTGGTCGCGCCCTGAAAGCCACCGTAAAGGGCGCCGTACACCCATGGTGAAAAACCAGGTCCAGCTCATCACCTATGTCGACCGTCTGACCGGCGGCGGCCTGCCCGAGCTGAAAGCTCTGCTGGAAGGCCCGCTGGCAGGCTTGTTCGGCGGCGTCCACCTGCTGCCCTTCTTTGACCCCATCGACGGCGCCGATGCCGGGTTTGATCCGGTGGATCACACCCGTGTCGATCCCCGCCTGGGTGACTGGGCCGACATCAAGGCGCTCTCGCACACCACCGGCGTCATGGCCGACCTCATCGCCAATCACATCTCGCGGCAGTCACCGCAGGCGCAGGACTGGCTGGCGCAAGGCCCGGCCTCTGACTGGCATGGCTTGCTGCTGACCAGGGAGAGTGTCTTCGGCACGGCCCCCGATGAGGCCGCCCTGAAAGCCATCTACCGTCCGCGTCCCGGCCTGCCCTTCAGCGAGGCTACGCTGGGCAGCGGCGAAACCGTACAGCTGTGGACCACCTTCACCCCGGACCAGGTCGATATCGATGTCACCCACCCGCTGGGCGAAAAGTACCTGGACGGCATCCTGCAGACTTTCGCCGCCAATGGCGTGACCATGGTGCGCCTGGATGCGGTGGGCTACTGCATCAAGAAACCCGGCACCAGCTGCTTCATGCTGCCGGAAACCTTTGCCTACATCGACAGACTGTCAGCCCGCGTGCGCGAACTGGGCATGGCAGTGCTGGTCGAGATCCACTCGTACTACCAGCAGCAGATTGCCATCGCCAAACAGGTGGACTGGGTCTACGATTTTGCCCTGCCGCCGCTGTTGCTGCATGCCTTTGCTTTCAAGACCGCGGCGCCGCTGAAACACTGGCTGCAGGTGCGCCCGACCAATGCACTGACCGTGCTCGACACCCACGACGGCATCGGCGTCATCGACATCGGCCCGGATGGCAGCCGGGAAAAGCCCGGGCTGGTGCCGTCAGAGGAACTCGACCAGCTGGTGGAGATCATGCACGAGAACAGCCAGGGCCAGAGCCGCCTGGCTACCGGCGCCGCTGCCTCCAACCTCGACCTGTACCAGGTCAATTGCACCTACTATGACGCCCTTGGCGGCGATGACCTGAACTACCTGCTCGCCCGCGCCATCCAGTTCTTCACCCCCGGGATTCCCCAGGTCTACTACACCGGCCTGCTGGCCGGGCGCAACGACATGGCGTTGCTGGCCCGCACCAGCGTCGGTCGCGACATCAACCGTCACTTTTACACCCCGGACGAAGTGTTGGCGGCGCTGGACACACCGGTCGTGCGCAAGCTCTGTGAACTGATCCGGCTGCGCAATACGCACCCCGCCTTTCAGGGTGAATTCAGCCTGCTGACCTCCGGTGACAGCATCCTGCACATGGGCTGGCAGCAGGGCGAGGAGCGCGCCACGCTCATGGTCGACTTCGCCGCTGGCTTACATCAACTGCACTTCTCAGATAAAGGAAAAATTGTGGAACTCTCCCTCGAGCCCACGCCG
>Ga0255764_10000849_pt1 | contig 26953 bp, 31 predicted proteins | sample 071ome_30_FD_179964 | JGI IMG/M metagenome (GOLD analysis project Ga0255764, IMG submission 179964) | Coastal salt marsh microbial communities from the Groves Creek Marsh, Skidaway Island, Georgia - 071406AT metaG (version 2) | ecosystem: Environmental > Aquatic > Marine > Intertidal zone >... | reverse complement strand
TTACCATTAACAAACATTCTGTTTTTGAGAGAAAAAACTACTTTTATCCAGACTTACCTCAAGGATATCAGATAAGCCAATTTGAATTTCCTATTTTGAGTGAGGGTTATTTAGAAATAGATCAGCCAGACGGAAGTGCAAAAAAAATTCGAATTGAAAGAGCTCACCTGGAGCAAGACGCTGGAAAAAGTATCCATGATATAGATCCTAAATTTAGTTTTATTGATTTAAATAGAGTTGGAACTCCTTTACTAGAAATCGTTTCCTATCCAGATTTATCCTCTGCTGACGACGTAGTGAATTATATGTCCTCATTAAGACAAACTTTAATGTACATAGATGTTTGTGATGGGAATATGCAGGAGGGGTCACTCCGCGCAGATGTAAATTTATCAGTAAGAAAACCAGGAGGCGAACTTGGAACTCGATGTGAAATTAAAAATTTAAATTCCTTTAAGTTTATCAGGCAGGCAATTGAATTTGAATTTCAAAGGCAAATTGAAGTTTTAGAGGCTGGGGGTTCTGTTGAACAAAACACTATGTTGTTTGATACTAGCACTGGTGAGACACGTCCAATGCGAAGTAAGGAATTTTCTCATGACTATAGATATTTCCCAGATCCAGATTTATTACCAGTTAATCTTACAGATGAGCAAATAAATCAAATCAAGCCAAGTATGGAAGAGCTCCCGCACGAGAAAATGACTAGATATACCAATGAGTACAAAATTGATAAAGATATCTCTAAAATAATTATTGCAGAAAAAGAGAATACTGTTCTTTTCGAGCAAATGGTTAATGAGTCAGATGTTGCTCCTAAAAATATTGCAAGTTGGTTAGTAGGGGATATTTTTGCTTTTATCAAAGATAAAAACGCAGATGTACTTAGTTTATTAGAATTTACAAAAGATATTACAGATTTATTAAAATTAATTTCAGATGATGTGATCTCAAATAAAGCTGGAAAAGAAATATTACCTCAAGTTTTAGAAGGAAAAGGAAAGCCAAGTGAACTAGTAAAAAAGATGGGATTAGAACAAGTCTCAGATACTAGCGAATTAGAAAAAATTATTGACGAAGCTTTGGTTGGTGAAGAAGAAAACATTGCAAAATTCCAGGGTGGCTCAGATCGAGTTTTGGGATATTTTGTTGGAAAATGCTTAAAATCAACCAAGGGCAAAGGCAACCCTAAGCTGATAAATAAAATTTTATTAGAAAAATTAAAAAAATAAGTTACGCCAAAAGCCAATTTTTTATTAATTGTGATAAAATAAATGACAAATAAGTTTAATTGGCTATATTGCGCTACAGCGTATTCAGCTTAGAATTAACTTATGGAGAGGTGGGTGAGTGGCTGAAACCAGCGGTTTGCTAAACCGCCGTACGACGCAAGTTGTACCGAGGGTTCGAATCCCTCTCTCTCCGCCATATAAAAAATATGAAAATTATACTAAAATAGATAATCATGCTTAAAGGATCTATACCAGCTATTATTACTCCCTTTTCCAAAGGTGAGGTAGATTTTGATAGCTTTGCTAAATTGTTGAAATGGCAAATTAAAGAGGGGATTTCGGGTGTCACAGTTTGTGGTACAACAGGTGAGTCTCCTACGCTTACTCATGATGAGCATATGCAGCTCGTTGAATTTGCAGTTAAAGTATCTGGAAAAAAAATTCCAGTTATAGCCGGAACAGGATCCAATTCCACTAAAGAGGCTATTGAATTTACAAAACATGCTTATAAGTCTGGAGCTGATTACGGTCTGGTTGTAACTCCTTATTATAACAAACCCAATCAAAAAGGACTTATTAACCATTTCAAAAAAATTGCAAAAGTCACTCCTTTAAAACAAATCATTTATAATATTCCAGGCAGATCAATTGTTGATCTTTCATATGATAGTTTTAAAGAACTTAATAAAATATCTAATATTGTTGGAATTAAAGATGCATCTAATGATCTTTCCAGGCCTCTTGTTATGAGAACTTTTATGAAAAAGAATTTTAATTACATATCTGGTGAAGATGGAACCATTGCAGGTTATCTGGCCCAAGGTGGTCATGGATGTATATCTGTTACTGCAAATGTGGCACCTAGGTTAACTTCTAAATTACATTATTATTGGCAAACCAAAAATTATAAGCAATTTGATCTTATTAATTTAAAACTAGCCCCATTATCTCAAGTACTTTTTAGCGAACCTAGTCCAACTCCATCAAAATATGCTTTGTCGTTAATGGGAAAGTGTAAAGCGGATGTACGTGAGCCTTTAACTGATTTGAGTCCAGAGACAAAAAAACAAGTCAGAAAAGTCCTTAAAGACTTAAATTTCATTTAATTGTCTATTTTAAATCGTAGAGCAAAATTTGATTATGAAATCAAAGAGACTTATATTGCTGGATTGGTTTTAGAGAGCAATGAGGTTAAACCTCTAAGACAGGGTAAAGCTTCTATTCAATCGAGTTTTATAAATGAGCAAAAGGGAGAAATTTATATTAACAATTTTGAAATCATATCTGTTCAAAAAAATTTTGATGGTAAAAAGAAGGTCAGATCTATCAAAAAACTACTTTTAAATAAAAGAGAAATTAAAAAAATTTTAGGTTTGCTTACTACTAAAGGATATACGGCTGTTCCTATGGAGATTTTTTTTAATGAAAAAGGACTGGCAAAGGTAAAATTTGGTGTCGGCATAGGTAAGAAAAAATTTGATAAAAGAGAGACAATCAAACAAAGGGAGTGGAGCCGTAAAAAAGAGCGATTATTAAGGAAATAATAATTCCTCTTGAAATTATTCCTACATTCTCATATAAACCTCCCATGGCAAGAGTTACAGTAGAAGATTGTATTAAAAATGTAGATAGCCTATTTGATTTAGTGCTATTAGCATCACATAGAGCAAAAGTCCTCAACGCAGGAAATGAAGCTCAAGTTCCTTTAGATAATGATAAAAGCACAGTAATCGCACTTAGAGAGATTGCTGAGGAGAAGATTAGCGTTAATGATGTAAAAGAAGACATTATTAAGAGCTACCAACTTGTTCAGGAAAAAGAAGAAGAAAACGAAGATCATCTTCTTGAAGATTAAAGTCTTTTTTTAGTTTATTTTAATAGCTGATGTTTCAATCAAGCTATTTTAGTGAAAGTTTCTCTGATTTCAAATCAGCACTTCAGTCCTATGATAAAAATTTTAATGAAAAACTTTTTATTAAGGCTATTGAGGTAGCCGAGACTTCTCATAAAGATCAGTTTCGTGCTTCTGGCGATCCATATATCGTTCACCCTTATGAAGTTTGCAAATCATTAATTGATTTAAAGCTTGATACCGAAACAGTTATTACAGGTTTACTACACGACGTAATTGAAGATACGGAGTATTCCAAAGAGCAGCTTAATGAAATTTTTGGAAAATCGATAGCTAGTTTAGTTGATGGCTTAACCAAAATTGATTTTTTAGAAGAAAAAAAAATTACAAGATCAGAAAAAGAGGCAGAAAATTTTCGAAAATTATTAATTTCAACAGCAAAAGATATCAGAGTTTTAATAATCAAATTAGCTGATCGATTGCATAACATAAAAACCATTCATTTTTTTAAAGATGTCGAAAAAAGAAAAAGAGTAAGCAATGAAACTCTCTTAATATATGCGCCATTGGCAGAAAGATTAGGTTTTGAGAACTGGAAATCTATTTTAGAAAACATATCCTTTAAAAATCTCCACCCCGATATCTATAATCGTATTAATGACAAGATTGATAATACATTTAAAAATTTAGAGAGTTCTTTTCGCGAATTAGAAAATATTATCAATAATTTTATTTTTAAGGAAAATATACAAGTAGAGATTCACTATAGAAAAAAAGCACCATATTCGATTTGGAAAAAAATTAATAAAAGAAATTCAGATCTTAATTCTATCTCTGATATAGCTGCAGTTCGTATTATCACTAAATCAACAAGAGATTGTTATAAAGTCTTAGGAATAATACACCGTAATTTTTCAGCTAAAGTAGGAAGAACTAAAGATTACATCTCAAATCCCAAACCAAATGGTTATCGATCAATTCATACTGATATCATTTTTAATAATAAAGTATTCGAAATTCAAATTAGATCCAGAGCTATGCACATGATTGCTGAAAATGGTATTGCTGCTCATTGGAGATACAAATACTTAAACAAAGATCAAAACGATCAAAATATGTACGCATGGCTTAGAGATGCGGTAAATTATGTTGAAGAAAAAAATGAACGCCATTTGATTTTAAATAAAACTAGCCAACAATTCTTTGATGAACAAATCTATGTTTTTTCCCCCAAAGGGGAACTATACACATTACCCGTAGACTCAACCCCAGTAGATTTTGCGTATACTATCCATACAGATATTGGTGATCGATGCTCAGGAGCTAAAGTTAACGGTCAAGATGTTCCACTGAAAACTAAACTTTCAAGTGGTGACCAAGTTGAAATCATATTAAATGATAAAACCACCATCTCTCCTTTATGGATTAGGTTTGTAAAAAAAGAGAAAGTCCGAGAAAAGATTAGACACTTCTTCAGATCAAAAAGAAGAAGAGAATTTGAAAAACTTGGTAAAGATATTTTAAAATATTTAGCCAAATTAAAAAACATAAATGAAACTGACAATCTTTATACAAAAATACTAAGTCATACTGATTTCAAATATCAAAATAAACTTTTTGAAAATGTCGGTCGTGGATTTTTATCTCGCAAAGATCTAAATGATTTATTTAAAGATTTAGAAAATAGTTTTGTTAAAAAGTTATTTACCAAAGATCCTAATCCTAGAATAAATGTAAGTAAGTATGAAAATGGAATTGCTGTAAATTATGCTACATGCTGTTCTCCAATAAATGGAGATAATATTATTTCTGTAATGTCCTATGGAAGAGGTTTGGTGGTTCACAACACAATATGTGATAGTTTAGGCTATTATCATAAAGACAACTTTTATAGGTCTAACTGGGGTAATGGCAACTCAAACAAAGATTTTAGTACAAGAATAGAAATCATCATAAAAAACCAGCCTGGGGCTTTATTTAGTATTACCTCTATCTTTGATAAACACTATATTAATATAGAAAATATAAGAATTGCTGAAAGATCTAAAAAAAATTATACCTTTCTCATAGATATAAAAATTGAAGACTCTGAAAAACTAAAATTTCTCTTGGCTGAAATGAAAACTCTTAGTCAAGTTGAAAAGGTAAAAAGACAGTCATTAACATACTAATGAAACTAGGTGTAAATATAGATCACATTGCCACTCTTAGAAATGCTAGAGGTCAAGATAATCCGAGTATTTTAAGAGCTTTAAAGGTTTGCGAAAAAGTTAAAGTTGATACTTTAACCGTTCATTTAAGAGAAGATAGAAGACATATTAACGATAGTGATCTGAAATTACTAAAAAAACACTCGAGATTGCCAATTAATTTAGAAATGGCCTTAACTGATGAAATGATTTTAATTTCAAAAAAAATTAAACCAAAATTTATTTGTTTAGTCCCTGAGAAACGTAATGAAATCACTACTGAAGGTGGGCTAAACCTAGAAAAAATTTCAAAAAATAAATTAAAATCACTTTTATCGATCTGCCATTCTAATGGCATTGAGCTTAGTGCTTTTATCAATCCTAATAAAAAAGCAATTGATTTAGCAAAAAAATTACAATTTCAAACAGTTGAACTTCACACAGGATCTCTAGATAAAATTAAAATTAATAATAAAGATAAAGAGAAAATCAACAGCATGATTAATTATGCATATAGTATTGATTTAAAAGTTAATATTGGTCATGGTTTAAATTTCTCAAATATTAAGTTTATTAAAAATAGAAAAAAAATAGATACTGTTCATATTGGACACTTTATTATTTCGGAGTCTATTTTTTTATCACTTCATGAGACAATAAAAAAATTTCAAAGAATTATTTAACATGATTATAGGACATGGTATTGATTTATTAGAAATAAAGAGAGTTTCAGATATCTATCAAAAATTTAATGATACATTCGTGTATAAATATTTTGCTTTAGATAAAATCGATAAAATAACACCAAAAATATTATCAAATAATTTTGCTATAAAAGAAGCATTTTCAAAGTCATTGGGACTAGGGTTTAGAGCACCATGCTTTCCAAAAGACATCTCTGTCCAAAGAGACAAAATGGGTAAACCTGAAATTTTTCCAAAAAATGAGTTAAATGAATATATGAAAGAAAAATTTGGCAATTTTCTTATTCATGTTAGCTTATCTGATACAAAAAAATATTCGATTGCGTCGGTTATAATTGAAAAAACTTAAATCATCATTTGTAAATAATATCAAAGCTTTACTATGGGCTTTATTGATTGCTGGAGTTATTAGAACTTTTGCGATTGAGCCTTTTAAAATACCCTCAGGTTCAATGAAACCAAACTTATTAGTCGGTGATTTTTTATTTGTTTCCAAATGGGATTATGGTTATTCAAGATATTCATTTCCTTTTGGATTAGCTCCATTTTCAGGAAAAATTATGGAAAAGAACCCAAGTAGAGGAGACATCATCGTTTTTAAATTGCCCGGCCAAGAAAACATTAACTACGTAAAAAGATTGGTAGGTTTGCCCGGCGAAATAATTAAAGTTGAAGATGGCTTAATTTATTTAAAGAAAGTAGGCTCAGATAATTTTGAGGTTATTGAACAAAGTGATGATGGTTTATTTTTTGATGATCAATACCAAGCCAACATTAATCAACTTGTTGAAAGTGACTACAAAATTTTGAATTTAACCGATAGTGGACCTCTTGATTACACCCCAGAGTATAAAATACCAAAAAATAAATTTTTCTTCATGGGTGATAATCGTGATAATTCCTCAGATAGTCGTGTTATGAGCGGAGTAGGTTTTGTTCCAAAAGAAAATATCATTGGAAAAGTATGGTTTATCTGGTTTTCAGTTGACACAAATTTTAGCCTAAGTAGATTTTGGACCCTGCCATTACACATAAGATATGATAGGTTATTTAATACCGTCAAATAGATTTGAATAAGACAGATATTTTTAAAATTATTAAAAGCATAAAAGGCTATCAGACTAGCCTAAAACACGATAGCTACGACAAACGTCAAAAAAATTCAAATAAGCCATTTCAGAAATATGAATTTTTAGGTGATCGTGTACTTGGACTAGTGATTTCAGAGTACTTGATAAATAATTTTTCTAAAAGCTCTTTAGATGAAATTTCTAGAAGATTTATACATCTCGTAAATACAAGTATGCTCGCCAAAATTTTTAAAAAACATGATCTAATAGAAATTTTTAAACACCAGTTAGATCCTAAAACCAGTAAAAGCTCAATTTATGCCGATGCATTAGAGTCATTAATTGGTTTTATATACATCAATAAAGATCTCAATTTTACAAAACAATTTATTTATTTACTTTGGAATGATGAGCTAAATACTCTTCCTCTCAAAGATCCAAAAACTTATATTCAAGAGTATAGCCAAAAGAAAAATAAAATGATTCCTCAATATAAATTAATTAATGAACTTGGAACAAAGCATAGACCAAAATTTTTGGTTGAATTAAAAATAGATGATTTGATTGTTGAAGGCGAGGGTATTTCAAAGCAAAAAGCAGAAATAGCTGCTGCTAAAAAAATGATTAAACTGATCGACTCAAAATAGTTTTGCTTTGTTTAAAACTTCCGCGATTATAACTAAAGTTGATAACTACAAAGAAAATCATTTATTGATTTCTGTGTTCTCAAGTGAATATGGAAAGAAAAGTTTAATTGTCTTTGGTGGTAAATCGAAAAAAAAAAATACTGATTTTGTCAAAGGTCTATTATCAGAAATTGAATTTAATAAAGAAAATTCTTGTTTAAATTCTAGTTTAATTCAATCATACAATTGGTTTTTATTTGATAAATATAGACTGAAGGTTATCGATTATATCTGCTTCTTAATCAATAAACTTCTTTTCTTAGAAGATAGACAGTCTGAAATATTGAATACTTATCAGAGACTGCTTATTTCAATGAATAATAATTCTAATTATTTGATCGATTTAATTCAGTTAGAATTAGAAATTTTAAAATCTTCAGGATATCAGCCCGACTTAAGCGACAGTGTTATCAAAAAAGTTCTTGGTGATGGTTTTTCAATAAACGGAAATTCTTATGATGAGTTATTAAATTTTCTAAAAAATAATCAGGATTTACAAAAAGTCTTCTCTAATTTCATGGAAAAGGTGATATCGCGAGTATTGAATAATTTAAATATTAATTTACCTTTTAATCGCAGTGAGATTATTCAAAAAAATTAAAAAAGTATATATTGCCTCCGATCATGCTGGATACGCTTTAAAGCAAGTTATCGTTAAAGAATTTCTTTTCAAAAAGGGAATTAATTTTCAAGATTTAGGGACGAATTCTGAAAAATCTGTTGATTACCCTAAATTTGCAAAAAAATTATCCCAAAAGATCAATAAAACCTCAATGGGCATACTGATCTGTGGGTCTGGTATAGGAGTAAGCATAAGTGCAAATAGGCATAAACATATTCGTGCTTCCTTGTGTCATAATGTTAACTCTGCAAAAATGACCAGAAAACACAATGACTCTAATGTAATTTGTTTACAAGGAAGACCTTTTGTAAAAAAGAAAATTTTTGCTATGCTCAATGCCTATTTCGATACAGAATTTGAAGAAGGAAGACATACAAGGAGAGTAGAACAGTTATGACACTAAATGCACAATTTTTTTCTAGTAGCCTAGAACAAACTGATAAAGATTTATTTAACTCAATTTCCCAAGAGCTTAGCCGACAACAAAACCAAATTGAACTTATAGCATCAGAGAATATCGTATCGAAAGCTGTTCTTGAAGCTCAGGGTTCAATTATGACAAATAAGTATGCCGAAGGTTATAGTGCTAAAAGGTACTATGGTGGTTGTGAATTTGTAGATATAGCTGAAAACCTAGCTATCGAAAGGTTAAAAGAATTATACGGTTGCGCCTATGCAAATGTTCAACCTCATTCTGGTGCACAAGCCAATCAGGCAGTTTTTTTAGCTCTTATTAAACCTGGAGATACTATTCTTGGAATGTCATTAGATGCTGGTGGTCATTTAACTCACGGTTCGCGCCCAAACCAATCTGGTAAATATTTTAATGCGGTCCAATATGGTATTGATCCAACTACTTCCCTCATTGATTATGATGAAGTAGAAAAGCTGGCATTAGAACATAAGCCTAGTTTGATTATTGCAGGTGGATCTGCTTATCCAAGAAATATTGATTTCAAACGTTTTAGAGATATAGCTGACAAAGTTGAAGCTTATCTATTAGTAGATATGGCCCATTACTCAGGATTAGTTGCGGCCAAAGAATATCCTGATCCAGTTCCACACGCTCATGTCGTAACCTCTACAACTCATAAAACTATTAGAGGTCCACGAGGTGGGATGATTTTATCTAACGATTTAGATCTTGGTAAAAAATTTAACAGTTCAGTTTTCCCTGGCCTTCAAGGTGGCCCTCTGATGCACGTTATTGCAGCTAAGGCTGTTGCTTTTGGTGAGGCTCTTCAACCTGAGTTCAAACAATATATTCAGCAAGTTAAAAAGAACGCTTCTATTTTAGGTGAAGTTTTGATGGCTAATGGTATCGATATTGTCACTGGCGGTACAGACTCTCATATGGTTTTGGTTGATCTAAGATCAAAAAATGTGACTGGAAAAGATGCTGAAGAAAGCCTAGAGAGAGCAGGAATGACTTGTAATAAAAATGGTGTAGCCAATGACCCAAATCCTCCAACAATTACCTCAGGAATAAGACTAGGATCTCCTGCGGCTACAACAAGAGGTTTTAAAGAGGATGAATTCAGATTTATTGGTGAAAAGATATCTACAGTTATTAACACTCTATCTTCTTCAAACTCGGATATTTCAATGATTGAAACTTCTATTAAAAAAGAAGTAGAAGATTTGTGCTCTAAATATCCAATATATAACCATTAATATTCATGAAATGCCCCTTCTGTAAAGAGAAAGAGACTTCGGTTTTAGACTCTCGCCCTACAGAAGACGGGGGCGTAATTAGAAGAAGAAGAATTTGTGGATGTGAGCGCAAAGAAAGATTCACCACCTTTGAAAGAGTTCAGTTTAGAGAATTTCTCGTTGTAAAAAAAAATGGTGAAAAATCTATTTTTGATAGAGATAAAATTACTAAATCAGTTGATTTGGCACTTAGAAAAAGACCTGTTGATATAGATACTAAAGAAAAACTTATTTCAAAGATAGTTCGAGATCTTGAGGGTATGGGTGAAAATGAAATAAGTACAAACGTCATTGGTGAAATGGTGATGCAGGGTCTTTATACTTTAGATAAAGTTGCATATGTGCGATTTGCATCTGTTTATAGAGATTTTAGAGAGACAAAAGATTTTGAACAGTTTTTAGGTTCACTTAACAAAGAATAGTTTGCTTTCTAAATTAGATCTTACTTATCTCGACTCAGTAAATAACTTATCAATAAAAAATCTTGGTTTGACAGGTGTCAATCCTTCTGTTGCTTGCCTCATTGTTGATTATAAAAATAATTCTCGTGGAGTAGTTTTAAGTTATGGAGTTACTTCTAAATCTGGAAGACCTCATGCAGAAATTAATGCTTTGGATAAAATTTCAAACTCTCAAATTAATAATCAAACTACTTTGTATGTAAGTTTGGAACCTTGCTTTAAAGAAAATAGCTGTTGTGCAAAAAAAATCATAAGCAAAGGAATAAAAAGAGTAGTGATATCATCGTTAGATCCCAATCCTCAAATTTATGGAAAAGGAATGAGCTTTCTTAAATCTAAGGGGGTAAAAGTTTTATTGGCAGGGCCTCGTCAAAATAAATTTAAAATAATAAATAAATATTTTTATAATTTCCAAAAAAACCACACCCCATTTATAACTTTGAAACTTGCAGTATCTAAAAATTACTACTCAAAAAATTTAATATCAAAAAATGTTACTCAAAAAGAAACTCAACATTATATGCATAAATTAAGATTAAAACATGAAGCTATCATTGTTGGATTTAATACATATAAAGAAGATAATCCAAAACTTAATTGCAGATTAAATGGAATTAGCAAAAAAATAAGACCGTTTGTTTTAACCAATGATCTTAGAACAAAAACTAAATTTCCTCAAATTATGTTTAATGGAAGAAATTTTGATAATTTTTTTTCAATTCTGAATAAACACAATATTCGAAGTGTTTTAATTGAAGGCGGCTTACAAACATTTGAAAATTTTCTCAAATTTGGGGTTTTTGATGAAGTTGTTATTTGCCAGTCATCAGAAATAATAAAAAAATCAAAAAAAAGATACAAGTTAGATAAAAAATTGATAAAAAGCAGTTGTAAAAAAATTGACTCCCAAGAGTACTATACGGATAAAATAGAGATTTATAAAAATGTTTAGTGGAATTATTCAGGCTTACGGAAAAATTTCTAAGTTTTCCAAATCAAAGGATTTTTTAAGTATAGAAATCCAGTCAAATCTTAAAGGATACAGTATTGGCTCTTCAATTTGTTGCTCTGGTATTTGCTTAACTGTAACTTCTTTTTCTAAAAATAAATTTACAGCAGATATTTCTAAAGAAACTTTAGAAAAAACTAATGCAAAGTATTGGAAAAAAGGAACTTTACTTAATCTGGAAAACTCTTTGAAAATAGGAGATGAGGTATCAGGTCACTTTGTTTTCGGACATGTTGATACAACTGGTAGGTTAGTCGACATAAAACAATTTGGTAAGAGTTGGTCATTATCAATAGAATTCCCAAACTCAATAAAAAAATATATTGCCCAAAAAGGATCAATCTCACTGAATGGTATTTCACTTACTATAAACAAAGTGGAATCAAATATATTTCATTGCATGATAATCCCTCACACTTTTAAGAATACCGATATCCACAAATATAAGAAAAATGAAATTTTAAATCTTGAAGTTGATATGTTGGCAAGATACGCTCATTTTTCTAATTTAAGGAGCTAAACCATTGTCAGATTTTTCATCAATTGAGGAAATTATTCAAGATGCCCGTGATGGGAAAATGTACATCTTAGTAGATAGCGAAGATAGAGAAAATGAGGGTGATATAATTATACCTGCCTCTCTATGTAAGCCAGATCATATAAATTTTATGGCTACCCACGGTAGAGGTTTGATTTGTCTCTCTATTTCTGAGTCCAGAGCGAGTGAGCTAAAACTTCCTTTAATGAATCCTGATAATTGGAAAAAGAAAACCACAGCTTTCACAGTTTCCATTGAGTCGAGCAAAAATATAACGACAGGAATATCGGCGCATGATCGTGCTGAGACCGTGAGAGCGGCCATTAATCCTGATTTCAAACCTGGGGACATTATAAGTCCGGGTCATATTTTTCCTCTTATTGCTTGGGATGGGGGCGTGCTTACAAGAGCAGGCCACACAGAAGCCGCAGTGGATATATCCCGATTAGCTGGCTTGAATGACTCAGCAGTAATTTGTGAAATTATGAATGACGATGGCACCATGGCAAGAGTTCCTGATTTAATTCCTTATGCCAAAAAACATTCATTAAAAATTGGTACGATACAAGACCTGATCGCTTATAGAATTAAAAATGATATTTTAATTAAAAAAATTCCAGAAAAAAATCACCAGATTAAAAACATCTATTCGGATGCTTTCGAGTTAAACATATTCGAAAATACTATTGATGGTCTTCACCACGCTACCTTACATATTGGTGACCTACAAAGTCAGAGTTCTGTTTTAACAAGAGTTCATCCAGTACAAGGCTTTGATGATATTATTATGAATTACAATAATCCAAAAACTAAAGATCTACATGCTTCTATAGATAAAATTAAATCTCACGGTTCTGGAATTGTTGTCTTAATTAACAATCCTATACTTGGAGATCTGGGTCAATTGTCTCAGGATGAAAAAGTAAAATATTATGGTTTGGGTGCTCAAATATTAAAAAATTTCTCGATCACAAATATTTCAGTACTATCAAATTCTTTTTCTAATGAACTTGACTTAGGAATTTATGGATTAAATGTTAGTGGAGTCGAAAAATTATCATGAATCAAAAAAAACCAACTGTCTATATTGTAGTTGCAGATTATTATAAAGACATTACTGGCTCTCTTACAAACGCAGCTGTTAAACACCTAAAAAAAAATAAATTTAATTATGAAATCATCAAAGTTCCTGGTGTTTACGAAATACCTCAATTCATTAATTGGAAATTAAATTCAAAAAAAACTAATTTATTTATAGCACTTGGTTGCGTCATTAAAGGAGACACCTATCATTTTGAGGTAATCTCTGATGCAGTTGGGCAATCCTTATTAGATATTTCATTATCAAATCCAAAAACAATCATTACAAATGGTATTATTAATGCATACACAGGGGCTCAGGCTAAAAAAAGATCGAAAGCAGATTCTAAAAATAAAGGTTTTGAAGCTGCTAGCGCCATGGTCAGAATGATTGAATGCTTAACTTAAATAGAAATACCCGTCTCTTTTTTTTTCAATATATTTTCCAAAGAGACTACTCCACCGATTTTGAATTGGATGAATTTATTGCTAAAAATATAAAAAAAAGACCCTTTAATAAGAGAAAATTAAAATCCCTTTATGATAGCTTTGAGATCAATAATCAGATGATCAAAAATCTCTTATCTCCAGAGGTTCTTAAAAAAACTAATAAAATCAGCATATTTCTTATCTATGCTTTTTTTTCTGAATTTTTACTTGATAAGGGTAAAAAAAATATCCTTATGGGAGAATATATTAAGCTTTCTAAGGATTTTTTGACCAATGATGAGGTTAAATATTTCAATTTTCTTTTAGATGATATCGCTCAAAAAGCACCTTGAAAAAAAAATTAAAATAGAATAACAACTTACCATGTCTCAGATACACTATTTACAATTAGTGCTATTTGCTGCGGCTGCAGCAATTGCTTTTGGTTTAATTACCACATACAAAATTCTAAATTTACCTAAAGGTAACAAAAAAATGATTGAAATAGCTAGCGCAATTCAAGAGGGTGCTAAAGCTTATCTAAATCGTCAATATACAACCATCGCAATGGTCGGTGCTGTAATATTTATTGCCTTTTTTATTATTCCTTTCGAGCACACATATGATGTTCCTGTTGGTTTTTTAATTGGTGCCATTTTATCTGGTCTTGCAGGATATATCGGTATGAATGTCTCTGTAAGAGCTAACGTTATCACTGCTCAAGCGTCTAGTGTTTCCTTAAAGAAAGGTCTCTCTGTAGCTTTTAATGCTGGTTCTGTTACTGGATTATTGGTAGTAGGCTTGGCTCTTGCTGGTATAGCTGGTTATTTCTTTTACTTATTCTATGGCCTCGAAAGAGAAGGTAGAGAATTAATCGAGCCCCTAGTTGCTTTAGGTTTTGGTTCTTCGTTAATATCAATTTTCGCGAGACTTGGTGGTGGTATCTTTACTAAAGGTGCTGATGTTGGTGCAGATCTAGTTGGCAAAGTAGAAAAAGATATTCCAGAAGATGATCCAAGAAATCCAGCTGTTATCGCAGATAACGTTGGAGATAATGTTGGTGACTGTGCAGGTATGGCAGCAGATTTATTTGAGACATATGTTGTATCTATTGTTGCTACCATGGTCTTGGCAATTATTTTTCAGGGAACCGTCACCGATATTACAATTTATCCATTGTTAATCGCTGGCTCTAGTATTATTGCCTCTATTATTGGTTCACAATTTGTTTCTGTTTCAGGACCTAAATCTTCAATTATGGGAGCGCTCTATAAAGGATTTTTTGCAACACTTATTATATCAATCATTTTATTTGCTGTGCTTACTTCATATTTCATAGGTTTCGATCAATGGGTGGTAATCGGTCAAAATTACTACACTGGAATGGACTTATTCCTATGTGCGGTTTACGGCCTAATCATTACCCTTGCATTGGTATTTATAACTGAATATTACACCAGTACTGAATACAGACCTGTAAGAAGTGTTGCAAAGGCTTCTCAAACTGGTCATGCAACAAATATTATTCAAGGTTTAGCGATGGGTATGGAGTCTACCGCTGTACCTGTTCTTATCATTGTTGCAGGTATTGGAATTACCTACGCCACTGCTGGATTATTCGGTATTGCTATTGCGGTTACTGCGATGCTTGCTTTAGCAGGAATGGTTACTGCTTTAGATGCTTATGGACCAGTGACTGATAATGCGGGCGGAATCGCTGAGATGGCCGGTCTTCCGAAAAAAGTTAGAACTGTTACCGATGCCCTAGATGCTGTTGGAAACACAACTAAAGCGGTTACAAAAGGGTATGCAATTGGATCTGCTGGATTAGGAGCTTTAGTTTTATTCGCAGCTTACACAGAAGATTTAAAATACTTTGGTGAACTAACTGGCAACGATGCTTTTAATGTATCTTTCGATCTTTCTGAACCTTACGTTATTATTGGTCTACTTCTAGGCGGACTACTTCCATTTTTGTTTAGTGCTTTAAGTATGACTGCTGTAGGTAGAGCCGCTGGATCAGTTGTTTTAGAAGTGCGTCAACAGTTTAAAGAAAAAAAAGGTATTATGACCGGCAAGGAAAAGCCTGATTATGGCAGATGTGTTGACATTTTGACAAAGTCCGCAATTAAAGAGATGATTATTCCTTCTCTTTTACCAGTACTTTCTCCTGTTGTGGTTTTCTTTGGTGTATATTGGCTTACAGGTAGTGTAAATACTGCCTTCCAGACATTAGGCGCTTTGCTTATTGGTGTGATCATCACAGGTTTCTTTGTAGCCATATCAATGACTGCGGGTGGTGGAGCTTGGGATAATGCCAAAAAATATATTGAAGATGGAAACTTAGGTGGAAAAGGTAGTGAAACTCATAAGGCGTCAGTTACGGGCGATACTGTCGGAGACCCTTATAAAGATACTGCAGGACCAGCTGTTAACCCAATGATCAAAATAACAAATATTGTATCTATTTTGTTACTTTCGATCGTTGTCCATTTAAATATAATTTAATTTAAATTTATTTCTTCAACAGACCTTAAAACATTTTCGTCAAATCGAAGTTTTAGGGTCTTGTTGTAGATTGATTTTTTAAAGGTAGCGTTACCTTGTTCTTTCTCCATACGATAAATCCACAGATTATCAGAGTCCTCGGTGACAAGTGGTGATCCAATAATGTTGATCACATCCTCTTTTGAATAGTTATTATTTTGATAATTTTGCAAAATCTCATTTACACTATTCTCAGAAATACCCGAAAAATGTAGGTCTTTAGAACAAGAGATGAAAGTAGAACTGAACAATAGAAATATGAGTAATATGAATTTTTTTGATATATTCATTATTAAGACAAATAAGGTATAAGGGTATTTAAAGCAATACTAAATAATCTATGAATAAATATGTAATCAATCTTGACCTTCATGGGGGTGATTTTGCACCAGGTTCAGTTTTAGAGGGAGCAACTATTGCTCTTTCAAAAAATCCTTCAATACACTTTAAATTACATTCTACTAAAGAATTTCAGGTACAATATTCAAGAAAATTCTCTAGTCTTTTTCAAAAATCTGATTGGGTACAATCAGAAAATTATATTTCTCCAGATTTGAAGCCAAGCGAGGCGCTAAAAAAAGATAATCGAAAAAGTTCAATGTCGAATGCAATTGCTGAGCTTAAGGATAATGATAATGAAATTACAATTTCTGCTGGCAATACTGGCGCTATGATGGCTTATGCAACAGTCTATCTTAGAACAATTGAAAATATATCTAGACCAGCTATAGCATCTTTATTTCCCTCAAAAAAACATCCAGTTTGTTTTTTAGATTTGGGTGCAAACTCAGAATGCACAGCTGAAAATTTATTAGATTTTGCAATTATGGGCAGTACTTATTATCAGGTTTTGTATCCTGATGTTGAATGTAAAGTAGCTCTGTTGAACATCGGATCAGAGGAAATGAAAGGAAATCACCTGATCCAACAATCCCACGACCTTTTAAAAAATGAAAAGAGAATAAATTACCAAGGGTTTGTTGAGGCAAATGAAATTACAGATACTTCTAATCATGTCATTGTTACTGATGGATTTTCTGGAAATATAGCGCTTAAAACAGCTGAGGGAGTGTCCAAGTTTATCACTGACTCGCTAAAAAAAAGTCTCACCTCGTCTCTATACTCAAAGATTTTATCTTTTCTTTTAAAAAATAAATTTCAAGATTTCAAAAAATCTATAGACCCCAGAAATTTTAATGGTGGTATTTTTATTGGGGTTAATGGCATTGTAATAAAAAGTCATGGAAATGCAGATGGCCATGCTTTTGCAAATGCAATTGAATTTGGTTTAAAATGTTTAAAATCTGATTTATTAAATAAAATCAAATCAAATGTCTCAAGTTAAAATTACTAGAGAAAATATTGCAGCACAGCTTTCTGAAGAATTTGGCATTGCATATACTACTGCTTACAAAAAAATTGATTTAATTTTAAATCTTTGGGCTAGTTCTCTTATTACTTCTGATTTAAATATAAGTTCTTTAGGCTCATTTAAGATTAATCAAAAAAATAGTCGTCTCGGTAGAAATCCAAAAACCAAAGAAGAGCATGTTATTAAATCACGTAAAGTGATAAGTTTTAAAAAATCTAAAAATTTAGAAATATGAATAAAAATTTTTATAATATTGATGAGATAGCCCAAATTTTAAATGAACAAAAACATACTATACGTTTTTGGGAATCCAGAATTTCAAAACTAAAAGTTTTAAGAACTCACTCAGGTCATCGTCTTTATAATTACGAAAATCTATTATTATTAAAGAAGATTAAAGAGTTAGTAGATGTACAAAAATTAACACTTGATGGAGTTAACGAATATTTCTCTAATTCAAAGGTTAAAAAAAATACATTAAATGATAGTGTTATAACTGAATTGAGAGATTTGTTAGGTCTTTTAAAGAAATCCAATTAAACGGGGGTTAGCTCAGTCTGGTAGAGTGCACGTCTGGGGGGCGTGAGGTCGCTGGTTCAAGTCCAGTACCCCCGACCAAAAGTCCTAAAAATGTTTATTTTCAATAATTTAAGTTGATATATTAAGTTTTCTTAAATTTGTATATTTTTCACTATATTTCTTGATTTTTTAATCATTTTACTTATATTCCCCCTATCGTGAAAACAACAACACTAAAAAAATCTGAATTTAAAAAAGAATGGCATGTGCTAGATGCCACCGATATCTCAGTTGGAAGACTTGCATCCCGAGTAAGTTTGATTCTAAAAGGCAAAAATAAACCTCAATTTTCACCCAACCTACCTGTAGGTGATGGAGTTATTATTGTTAACACAGATAAAGTTAAATTTTCTGGTAATAAAAATTCAGACAAAAAGTATTATAAACACACCGGCCACCCTGGCGGTATCAAAGAAATTACCCCGGATAAACTTAAAGAAAAAAATAAATCTGAAGATATCATCAAAAAAGCAATCAAAGGCATGTTGCCCAACTCGCCTTTATTCAGAGATTTAATGAAAAATAATTTAAAACTGTATAAGGACTCAAACCATCCACATGAATCACAAAATCCAAAACCTATTGATTTTAAATCACAAAATAGAAAGAATTTAATTAATGTCTAATCAAGTATACAGCACAGGAAGAAGAAAAGAATCTATCGCAAAAGTTTGGGTATCAAACGGAACAGGTAACATTACAATCAATAAAAAGAAAATTGAAGACTACTTTCCAGATAAAGCTTTAAGAATGATTATTAATCAACCTCTTGAAGTGGCAAAGAAGTCTGACTCTGTTGATTTAAAAATAACAGTATTAGGCGGAGGTCTATCCGGTCAAGCGGGTGCAATTAAACACGGTCTTAGCAGGGCTCTTACACTCATTGACCCTAATACTAAAGACCCTTTGAAAAAGAATGGCTTTTTAACTAGAGACTCAAGAACAGTTGAACGCAAAAAATATGGTAGAGCAAAAGCCAGACGTAGTTTCCAGTTTTCTAAAAGATAATTTTTTATCTACCTTTCTGCTGATTTTTTTCTCACTTTTCACTCTATCCTGTGAACGGTCGTTTCAAAATTTTGATAAAAATCTTCTTGAGAAAAAAAAAGAATTAGAGGAATTCAATGAAAAGAGTAATATTAGAAAAGAAGAAATTTTAAAGTCCCAAAATGAACAAAATTAAAATAGCTATATTTGGACTTGGTGTTGTGGGTTCGCACGTAGTGAAGCTCCTGGAAAAAAATAACAATATATTAAATGGATCCAAATTTGAGATTGTTGCTTTAGGAGCTAAAAATAAGTCTAAAAAAAGAAATTTTAACGTTAAGAAATATAAATGGGTTAGTCATTTTTCTGACCTAGAGAATTATGCTAAGCCAGATGTCATCATCGAAACTATTGGGGGAACTGGAAGTTACATCAACAATCTTTATAAATATTGTATCAAAAAAAATATTTCTTTAATTACTGCAAATAAAGCTCAACTAGCTGAAAATGGAGATAAATTCTTTGCTGATTTCGATAATCAGAAACTTTTTCTCGGGTTCGAAGCAGCAGTGCTTGGGGCAGTTCCTGTAGTAAGGTCAATAGAACAAAGCATTCTTCCTTCTAAGGTAAATAAAATTTATGGAATTTTTAATGGAACTACAAATTACATAATCTCTCAAATGTATGATAATAAAATTAGCTTTCAAGAATCTCTTAATCAGGCCATAAAAAATGGTTTTGCAGAACAAGACTCTAGTGCCGATCTATCTGGAAGGGATGCTAATCATAAATTGGTTCTTTTATCAAATTTATCTTTCGGCAATAAGTTTTCTTTTTCAGATATTAATTATGACGGTATTGAAAACATAAAATTAATTGATTTGGAACAGGGTTTAAAATTAGGCTATAAATTAAAACTAGTCTCTTTGACTGAGCGCTATAGTAATTCTAAATTTTACTCTTCAGTTGCGCCATGTTTTGTTCCTGAAAATAGTCTTATAGCCAAAACTGATTTTGAAGAAAATGTAATTACTTTAGAAGGTGATAGTTTTATTAAAACTAGCTTAGTTGGAAAAGGCGCAGGTGGCTATCCGACAGCAACATCAATAATTTCTGATTTAAAAAGATTTATTTATCATGATGAGACAAATGGAGTTTTTGTAAAAAAATACTCCTCTATGCCGAAATCAAAATTTGTTAATCGATCTGATCGAAAAAGACCTTACTACCTTCGAATGTCTGTTTCGAATAAGGTTGGAGTTTTAAAATCAATAGCTCAAATATTTTCTCAAAAATCAATTTCTATTAAATCAATTATTCAATTAAATACTTCCAATGAAAAAACTGTACCAATAGTTATTATTTCTGACCCTGCCGGGGTAGATAAGATTAATTCAGTTACTCAAAATTTAAAAAAGACATCCTTTATTAAAAAAGAAATTTCAGTTATTAGAATAGAGGAAAATATTGGATAGAAACCTTGCTATTGAATTAGTAAGAGTATCCGAATTCGCAGCCTTAGCAGCATCCAAATTCATAGGACGTGGCGATGAGAAAGCAGCCGATCAAGCCGCTGTTGATGCTATGAGGAATTGTCTCAATTCGCTTACTATCTCTGGCAAAGTAGTCATAGGTGAGGGTGAAAGAGATGAGGCACCAATGCTTTATATCGGAGAAGAGGTTGGTCTTGGAGGTCCAAAAGTTGATATAGCCTTAGATCCTTTAGAGGGCACTACTATAACTGCTAATGGCGGTGAAAATGCTATGGCCGTTATCGCCCTTGCTCAAGAGGGTGGTTTTTTAAATGCTCCAGATGTTTATATGGAAAAAATTTCAGCAAATGTGCAAAACAATCAAGTAATTTCATTACAACAAAGTTTAAAATCGAATATTCAAGAATTAGCTAAATACAAGAAAGTAAATGTGGAGGATTTAGTAATTTGTATTTTAGATCGTGAACGTCACAAAGACTCTTTAGAGGTTATCAGATCTACTGGGGCAAGAGTAAAAATGATTGGTGATGGGGATGTAAGTGCAGTTATTTCCTCTGTGATTAATTCTAGTAACATCGACATGTATTACGGAATAGGGGGCGCTCCGGAAGGTGTCCTAGCTGCAGCTGCTCTTCAGTGTATTGGAGGAAGTATCGAGGGTAAGCTATTATTTAACAATGACGATGAAGTAATGAGAGCAAAAAAAACAGGAATTACTGATTTAGATAAGATCTATAGTTTAAAGGATTTAGCTAGCGGAGATATAATGTTTTCTGCAACAGGAGTTACAGATGGAACAATGCTCAAAGGAATAAAAATTACAAAAGATTATGCCGAAACACATTCAATCGTGATGAGATCTAAAACAGGAACTATTAGACATATTAACGGTGAACACAATTTCAATATAAAACAACTTGAGTACTAATTCTAGTTTTCAAGGAGCGAAATGGCAAAGTGCTTATTTAAATCCAAATGAAGATGAAATTTTCCAATTAGCTCAAAAAAATAATATATCTACACTTCTTTCAAGACTATTAATTAATCGTGATATAAAAAGTATTTCAAAATTTATTAATTCTAAATTAAAAGAAAATTTATCAATTACAAAAATAGCTAAACTTTCAAATATAGATAAATCAATTTCTTTTTTTGAGAAGGTTAAATCTGATAAAACAATATCTATATTTTCTGATTATGATGTGGATGGGGCGTGTGCCGCTGCTATATGTAAAAAATTCCTTAGTCAATTTGGCATAGAAGTTAACGTATATATCCCTAATCGACTAAAAGAGGGCTATGGACTCAATCAAGAAGCCATAGATAAAATATTAACTTTTAGCTCAAATATTCTTGTGCTTGATTGTGGAAGTAACAACTTCAAAGAACAAGAATATATTATCAACAAAGGTGGAAAAGTTATGATTATCGACCACCATGAATGTGAAGTTTTTTTTGATCAGGCTATTGTGGTTAACCCGAAGACGCCAAATGACAACTCTAATTTGGATGATTTATGTGCAACTGCTTTAACATTTCTGGTTATGGTTTTTTTAAAAAATGAAAATATTTTTCCTAATATAGATGTTCTTCAATATTTAGATTTAGTCGCATTAGCAACTATATGTGATCTGGTACCCTTATCCGAAATTAATAGAAGTTTTGTTAAACAAGGTTTGAAAGTTATAAATTCAGATAATGTAAATAAGGGAATACAAACACTCATTAATCAATCTAAGATTAAACAAAAAATATCTGAATATCATCTAGGATATATTCTAGGACCTAGAATTAATGCTGGTGGCAGAATGGGAGAGTCCTTGTTAGGATTCAACATTCTCTCATCAGATAATATTCATCAGGCACTTCAGCTAGCTCAAATTATAGAGTCTCATAATCAAAATCGTCAAAATATTCAAACTAAGATTGTTAAATCAATCAATCTAAAAGAGTCTGAAGATAAAAACATAAATTTCTTTTTTGATAAGAAATGGCATATCGGAATTGTTGGAATTATAGCTGGTCGATTAATGAGATTAAATAATAAACCCTCATTTGTAATGACTAGTTCCAATGAATTTATTGTCGGATCTGGTAGATCTTTAGGAGAAAAAAATATTGGTCATCTAATGATGAATGCAGCAGAGAGGGGTATCATTATTAAAGGTGGGGGTCATGCAAAAGCTTGTGGTTTCACTTTAAGAGAAGATCAAATACCTGCATTCAAGAATTATCTTTATGAGGAAACAAATAATATTTCCATTACTAATGATAAATATTATGAGTCGACAGTTGATTTAAACGTTATTAATGATCAACTTTTAAATGATTTAGATATATTAAGTCCATTTGGACAAAAAAATCCTGAACCTGTATTCAAGGCAGAGAATGTCAAAATAGATATTTTGCAGATTTTTAAGAATAAACATGCAAAACTAAAAATATACGACGAATTAAATTTTGAGTGTGAAGGAATTTTTTTTGACATTCTTGCTGAAGATCTCAAATCTTATTTATTGAAAAAGCCTAACTTTGATTGTTATTTTAAAGTAAAAAAAGACACTTATTCTAGTAAGATCGTTATGCACTTAGAAGATATTCATTGATTGATTTTTCATGAAATCTAGCTATTTTGTTTGTCTTAATTAATAGATGTCTCCTTCGTCTAGCGGTTAGGACATCACCCTTTCACGGTGAAGACACGGGTTCGATTCCCGTAGGAGATGCCAAAAACAAAGTGTTTTTAAACATCATTTCATATTATGAAACACTCTAAGGATATTAAGATAAATTAAATTAATCTAAATTTTCTTGTAACCACTAGAAAGGATAACAATAAAATCATGCCAGGTAAAATTTCACTTTTCGTTCCAGGACCAACCAATATGCCAGATAGAGTTAGGCAGGCTATGGACATTTCTAATGAAGATCATCGAGCACCTGGGATGGAGAAATTTTGGCATCCTCTAATTGAAGATTTAAAGAAAGTATTTGAAACCAGCTCTGGACAACCTTTCATTTTCCCAGGCACTGGAAGTAGCGGATGGGAAGCAGCATTAACTAATACCCTAAGCAAAGGAGATAAAGTTTTATCTGCGCGCTTTGGCCAATTCTCTCACCTATGGATTGAGATGTGTAAGAAACTTCATATTGATGTAGAGGTAGTTGATGTTGAATGGGGATCAGGAACGCCTCATGATGAATTTGAAAGAATTTTATCAGAAGATAGAAATCATGAAATTAAAGCTGTTTTAGTAACCCATAATGAAACTTCTACAGGTGTAACTAATGATGTTAAAGCGACAAGAGATTTACTAAATAAATTAAACCACCCGGCACTTCTTTTTGTTGATGGTGTAAGTTCAATTGGTTCAATCAAATTTGAAATGGACTCTTGGGGTGTGGATGTTGCGGTATCAGGATCTCAAAAAGGATTTATGCTTCCAGCTGGACTAGCTATTAGCTGTGTAAGTCAAAAAGCATTAGAGATCGCTAAATCAGCTAATTTGCCAAGAGCATATTTCGATTATCACGACATGTTAAAAATTAATGAAACTGGATACTGGCCATATACAAACCCTATGCCTTTACTTCGTGGATTACGCGAAGCTTTAACCATGATGCATGAGGAAGGTTTAGATAATATTTACTCAAGGCATTTATTTTTAGCACAGGCAGTTCAAAAAGCCTCTGAAGCTTGGGGTTTAAATCTATGCGCTAAAGATCCTTCTCTATATTCAAACACTGTTACTGCAATTATGGTACCTGAAGGTATTGACTCCACTGATATCGTTAAAACCGCTTATAACAAATACAACACCTCTTTTGGCGGAGGACTAAACAAGGTAGCTGGAAAGCTATTTCGCATAGGTCACCTTGGTGATTTAAATAGCACCATGATTTTAGGTGCGATATCAACTGCCGAATTGGCCATGTATGATGTTGGGATTAAATTTGAGCTAGGCAGCGGTGTAGCCGCAGCTATCAAGCATTTAAAGGTTTAATATGAAAATTTGTATTTACGGTGCTGGTGCTATTGGTGGATATCTAGGCGCTAAACTTACAGAAATTGGCGCTGATGTAACGTTAATTGCTCGCGGACCTCACTATGAAGCTATTCGCCAAGATGGATTAAGACTGCGAAAAGATGGTAAAGAACTTGTAGTTTATCCTCGATGTGTGGACACAGCTGAGAAAGCAGGAAAGCAAGATTATATTTTTGTCACTCTAAAAGCTCATTCGGTTCCCGGATGTTTGGATGCCTTTGAGGTTTTAATGAAAGACGATACATCTTTTGTTTGGGGTGTAAACGGAATACCGTGGTGGTATTTCCATAATCATGAAAATCCTGAATACAAAGATAAAAGAGTAACTTCGGTTGATCCCGATGGTAGTCAATGGGATCGTATAGGTCCTGAGAAAATTATTGGATGTATTGTTAATCCCGCATCTGAAGTAATCAAACCTGGCGTTATTCAACATTTAGAAGGTGATAAATTTCAATTAGGTGAAATTAATGGAGAGGATACAGATAGAATTAAAAAACTATCTAGCACTCTTGAGGAGGCTGGTTTTCAAGCACCTATTCGTCCAAATATTAAAGGAGATATTTGGTTGAAATTATTTGGTAATCTTTCTTTAAATCCTATCAGCTCTTTGACCACATCCACTTTAGTTAAAATATGTAGTGATCAAGAAGTTAGAAATGTTGTCAAAAATATGATGAATGAAGCTCATGAGATTTCAAAAAATCTAGGTATCGATAAACCTTTTGATGTTGAGCGAAGAATAGAGGCAGCAAAAGCTGTGGGTGAGCACAAGACTTCTATGTTACAAGATTTAGAAAGAGACCGTCCGATGGAAATTGATGCGTTAGTTTCTTCAGTGCAGGAACTTGGAAGAATTACCAAAGTTCCCACACCGACAATTGATACTGTTTTAGCTCTGGTAAAATTAAGAGCTAAAGAAGCAAAGCTTTATAAGTAATTTAACCTAAAGCCTTTTGGATAGTTTCACCTAATTTAGCTGGTGACTTGGAAATGTGAACTCCTGCATCTTCAAGCGCATTAAACTTCGACTCAGCAGTTCCTTTTCCGCCAGATATAATAGCTCCAGCGTGACCCATTCTTTTACCCGCAGGAGCACTAGCACCCGCAATAAAGGAAGCTACAGGTTTTTTGATAGAAGAGTTCTTAATGAATTCTGCCGCTTCTTCTTCAGCTGTTCCACCGATCTCACCAATCATAATAATCCCCTCGGTTTCAGGGTCTTTTAAAAATAAGTCCAAACAGTCGATAAAGTTGGTACCATTAATAGGATCACCACCTATACCAATACATGTAGACTGACCAAGTCCGACTGCGGATGTTTGAGCCACGGCCTCATAAGTTAAGGTTCCTGATCGACTAACAACACCAATTTTACCTTTTTTATGAATATGACCAGGCATAATACCTATCTTACATTCGTCTGGTGTGATGATACCTGGGCAGTTAGGACCAATGAGTCTTGAATTGGAATTTTCTAACTTCCTCTTAACCTGCATCATATCTAAAACTGGAACGCCCTCAGTGATACATACGATCAATTCCATTTGAGCATCAATAGCTTCGATAATAGCGCCAGCTGCAAATGGAGGAGGGACATAGATTACTGTAGCGTTAGCTTCAGTATTTTCTTTCGCCTCTTTAACGGTGTTAAATACTGGTAGACCTAAATGCTCTTGCCCGCCTTTTTTAGGTGTTACACCACCGACCATTTGTGTGCCATATTTAATTGCTTGTTCTGAGTGAAATGTACCTTGAGCACCAGTAAATCCCTGGCAAATTACTTTTGTTTCTTTGTTAATTAATACTGACATATTTACTCCTTTAACTCAAAGCACCAACAGCTTTTTGAGCCGCGTCTTCTAAATTATCTGCTGAAATAATAGCTAGACCTGATTTATTAAGAATTTCTTTTCCAAGATCTACATTAGTTCCTTCAAGTCTAACAACTAAAGGAACCTGAATGGATAGTTCTTTAGCGGCAGCAACAACACCTTCAGCTATGATATCGCATTTCATAATGCCACCAAAAATGTTTACCAGAATGACTTTAACATTTGGATCTTGAAGAATGATTGAAAAGGCTTTAGCAACTCTTTCTTTTGTAGCTCCACCACCAACATCTAAGAAGTTTGCTGGGCTTCCACCATGAAGCTGGATAATATCCATGGTACCCATAGCAAGACCTGCACCATTAACCATACATCCGATACTCCCATCTAGTTTTACATAATTTAATTCATGTTTAGATGCTTCTATCTCAGCTGGATCTTCTTCTGTCTCATCTCGCATCTCAGCAATATCTTTATGTTTGTATAAAGCATTGTCATCGATCGATACCTTT
>Ga0255764_10000837_pt1 | contig 27114 bp, 18 predicted proteins | sample 071ome_30_FD_179964 | JGI IMG/M metagenome (GOLD analysis project Ga0255764, IMG submission 179964) | Coastal salt marsh microbial communities from the Groves Creek Marsh, Skidaway Island, Georgia - 071406AT metaG (version 2) | ecosystem: Environmental > Aquatic > Marine > Intertidal zone >... | reverse complement strand
CACCATTGGATATTCCATTGAATGGGCCTCCTGCATGGTTGGTTTCCGAGACTTTGGAAAACGGCGTGCTGTGGGTGACGGTGCTGGAAGATGGAAAGGTCCAGGCAATCAAGGTGTCCAATGGTAAGTATGCAGTAAATAACATCCAACCATCAAAGCTTCCACCAGGTATGCCGCCCCTGTTGATAGGCAAAGGTGACACACTTCGTTGTTGGGACCCGCCGGCTGATGCTTCCGATGGAACGCATGGGGTCTTGGTTGGACATGGGGAATCGGTTGCTTACATCGATAATGAAGGCCATTTGGTGGTTTCAAGCGTTTCCGGAGCCATCCGATTGCCGGTAGCGGCTCTGCCTGATACCCGAATATTGATGGATGACGGCCAGCGGCTGCTGATGCTGACCGACCCTACCACCCGTTATTTGCATGGTGTTTTGGGGGACACGACTGAGGCAGCCTCGTTTACCATTGTGGATACTCAAGGTGAACCCAGGGTTGTAGCCAAGGTAAGTGTGGGTGATAACGAGGTGATTGAAGGAACTTCATTGCTATGGGTGGATGTCAATGGAGATCAGGAACGGGAAATCGTGGCCACTGTATCCGCATCAGGGCAGGGAGCACGTCTCAGGATTTATCGGGAATCCGGTGAAACAATTGCCCAGGGTCCCGCCATTGGAGATCATTCCGATGGCGCAATCAAGCGGCCTTTTTTCAAGACCCGCATACTGGTAAGAGTTACCTGACTGATGTTCTGACGCCACATATCGGGGGAACTCTGGAGTTTTTCGAATGGGACGGTGCGGAGATGACTCTGGCCGGGTCCCATTTTGGTGTGACATCCCACCGGATCGGCAGCAGGAACCTGGACTGGGCCTTGGCTGGGCCTTTTGGGTTGCGGGATCATTTTGTCATGGTGCAGCCCAATGACGCGCGGACACATCTTGTGGCTGTTGGGATGGAAGTCGAGGCAGCCGTTCATCACTGGAATGTGGCCTTGGGAGGTGAAATCCGGACCAATCTCAGCAGTGCGGTGACTCCCTCCGGAGGTATTGCATTGGGAGTGGGGACGTCCAGCAGCAGATTGCGAATCTGGCAGCCTGAAGAGCGCAAACCTTTTCTGAAGATGACTCAAAATTTTGGAGGAGATTCTGTGGTTGATGTTGGATTGCATGGTCATCCTGATGGCTTTTACCAGTTACAATCTTCCAGTGATTTAGAGGAATGGGAAGCCATGGGGGAGGTGGCTATGGACGGGCAATCTGATATCAACTTACCTTTGCTGGGGGCGAATTCATTTTCATCTCCCTTCATTTATTTTCGTGCCGAAGAAGTGATGGATCCGGAATTTGCCGATATTGTAGACGTGGAGTGGAACGGAAATGAGGGGGATTATCAGTTCCAGGTCACAGTGCGAAGTCCGGATTCCGGATGTGATCAATATGCGGATTGGTGGGAAATGATGAGTGATTCCGGAGAACTGCTCTATCGACGCGTTCTGTTACACAGCCATGTCACGGAACAACCCTTTCGAAGAAGTGGCGGTCCCGTTTCTTTGGAGCCGGATCAGTCCGTTATTATCCGGGCTCACATGAATCAAAGTGGATACGGTGGGCAGGTCTTTTATGGAAGTGTGGCTTCGGGATTTGTTCCGGGTTTGCTTCCCGCGGGATTTGGCCGGCGCCTGGCATCCTTGCCTCCTTTGCCGGAAAGTTGTGCTTTTTAGTCTGATCAGGGATCAGCTTTTTGGCGATCCAGCAAAAGGATGGCGGGAGAGGGCTGGCCTGTTATTGACCCGGCTGGATCTTGATGCTTTTTATTTCCACCCGTTTGCCCGGCTTGCTGCGTTCACCGCTGGATGCCGCCTTCACAGGTATCTCTCCAAGCCGCTTCAACACGTCCTGTCCTGAAACCACTTTCCCGAAAGGGGAGCATTTGCCATCGAGTTGCGAGGCATTACCCAGGCAAAACAAAAACTGACTTCCCGATTTTTTTGGCGATTTGTAGGGAGCCATGGAAATCACCCCAAACTGATGGGAACGAGCACTGAATTCCGCATCAATGGGGGCATCTGGTCCACCTTTTCCCCATTGACTTTCCTTGGATGGGTCCTTGGTAAGCGGGTCACCGCCCTGGGCCAGGAAACCGCTGATGATGCGGTGAAAGGAGGTGCCATTGTAAAATCCTTGCTTTGCCAGTTTCTTGAAATTTGCCACGGATTTGGGGGCGACATCGCTCCAGAACTCGATGGTGACTGTCCCCAAAGATGTTTCGATGACTCCTTTTTCAGCATCGGCCGCCTTCAGTCGGGAAGATAAACCGCAAACCATTAAGGCAACCAGCAGGTATTGTAGCATTCGTTTCATGGCAATCATTCCAAATTTCGTTCTGTCATACATCGACGATCCTGTCACGACCCGAATTCGATCTAATTTTCATTTGTTCAATTCGATAGCCTTGATTAGGCTCTCGCCATGCCTCGCAAGAAGTCTGCGAAAAAGAGATCAAGAAAGCAGCAGACAAGTCACCGCGGTTGGGGAGATGTTCTGGGCCTGCTGTTCATCAGTTTGGGATTATTGCTTCTGGTTGCCCTTATTTCCTACGAACCCGCCGACTTGCCTCAGCATGCCGCACCGCCCAATCCGGTTCCGGAGAATTGGATCGGTCGTTTCGGTGCGTACATGGGTTACGGGCTGTTCTTTGTTTTTGGTGCGGCCGCCTTCCTGATTCCCGTCCTGTTGTTGGGATTCGGGCTGGCCCATTTCGTGCCGATTCTCATGTATCTCATGCACTCCTGGCGGGCCAGGGGCGCCGCCACCGGCTTGATCATCTCCTGCATGGGGATTCTGGATTTGTTTGACAGTTCACTCGGGGGATTAACGCAGACCATCGGCTCCCACTCCGCTGGCGGTCTGATCGGTCAAATCCTGAATGACAAGCTCATTGTCTTCTTCTTCAACCGTACCGGGGCGGTGATCATCTATTTTACCTTCTATCTGGTCAGCCTGGTGGCGATCACGAACTTTGATGTCAGCGCCTGGTTGCATGAGTTGTGGGAACGTTTCAAAGACAGGCGGGATCGTCTGGATCCCGATATCAGTGTGGAGGAACGCACCCTGCACCGCAAAGCGCGTGCTTTGGCCAAACAGGCTAAGGAGCTACAGGAAGAAGCCGAAAAATCAGGCTTGGGTGTAGATGGTTTGCCCGTGCCGGAGCCGACCATCCGTGATTTGAGCATTTCCAATGGGGCGGAAACCCCTCGTAAACGCGGCAAAAAAACCAAAGGAAAAGACAAAGACAAGGATCCTGCCCTCATGCATGTGGGTGATGTGATCCACGCCGGAGAGGTCAAAGGAGCGACGACCGAAGACATTTTGGGTAAGTCGAGTACGGTGGAAGATGAAGGAATTGGTGAAGATATTCCTCCCCCCAATACCGAGGATCAGGAAAATGCTCCCAATCCGACACCGGCTCCCAGGGCGGTTTCTCAACCCTACAAGCGTCCATCCAAGAAGAAGCAACCCATTCGGGTGTCTGTACCTCCGGTGATCGGAAACTATGATTTACCAACGATCAAGTTCCTCAACGAACCGGACAAGAACCTCAAGCCGACCGATTCCAAAGAGGAACTCGTCGCCAACGCCCGCCTGATGCAAAACACCCTTGGGCAATTCGGTATTGAGGTATCCCTCGGGGACATTACCAAGGGGCCGACCATTACCCGCTACGAATTGCATCCCGCGCCCGGCATCAAGCTGGAAAAGATTGCCAACCTCAGCAACAACATCTCCGCCGCTCTCAAGGCCGAGCGTATCAATATCCTGGCTCCCATCCCGGGCAAGAGCTCGGTGGGGGTGGAAGTGCCCAATGCCGTAAAAACCAAGGTCATCATGCGTGACCTTTTGGAATCGGATGAATGGGATCACTCCAAGGCTCGGATTCCGGTGGTTTTGGGCAAAGACGTCTACGGCAAACCCATTGTGGCTGATTTGGCGGATATGCCGCATTTGCTGATTGCTGGATCAACGGGGTCCGGAAAATCCGTCTGTATCAATGCCATCATCGCATCGCTGCTTTACCGGTTTTCTCCAGAGGATCTTCGCCTGGTGATGATCGATCCCAAGGTGGTCGAACTTCAGCAATACAATGTGCTGCCACACCTGGTCGTGCCCGTGGTGACCGATCCCAAGAAGGTCGTCCTGGCACTGCGTTGGGTGGTGACCGAAATGGAGAAACGTTACCAGATCTTTGCCAAAGTCGGAGTGCGCAACATCGCGAGTTTCAACAGTCGCCCCAAAGACGAACCCAAAAAAGAGCAACAGGAACTGCCCTTGAATCAAAACGCGGGCGAAGATGGGAATGCTGAGGGATTTGCCGTGGAGATTGACGAGGAAATCGCCGTTCCACGTGAAGAAGACATCGTGATTCCCGAGAAACTCAGCTACATTGTTGTGGTGATCGATGAGTTGGCGGATCTGATGTTGGTGGCGCCTTCGGATGTGGAAATGGCCATCGCGCGTATCACCCAGATGGCGCGCGCAGCGGGTATCCATTGCATTGTGGCCACGCAACGCCCCAGTGTGGATGTCATCACGGGTGTCATCAAAGCCAACATTCCCGCACGTATTGCGTTCCAGGTGGCGTCCAAGATCGATTCCCGCACCATTCTTGATTCCATGGGGGCGGACAAACTCCTGGGCAAAGGTGATATGCTTTACCTGCCTCCCGGTTCCGCCAAGTTAATCCGTGCTCAAGGGGTGCTCATCACGGATCAGGAAATCCAGCAAGTAGTGGATCACATTGCCGTCCAAGGCAAGCCGAACTATGAAATGGAAATCCATGAGAAACTCAGCAAACCCTCCGTTTCCGCCGAGGAAAGCGAGTGCAACGAGGATGAGGAACTCATTGAGAAATGCATCGAAGTCATCCGGTCCGAGCAACGCGCCAGTGTGTCACTGATGCAGCGCCGCCTCCGCCTGGGGTACACCCGTGCAGCCCGCATCATGGATGAACTCGAACGCCGTGGAGTTGTTGGTCCGGGCAAAGGCGCCGAGCCACGTGAAATCCTCATCGACCTCGATGGTGGAGGAGCCGATGGTGGCGGTCAGGAGTTGGTCTGATCGTGGATTCGAAATAGCGAACAGGTCGATGTGATCTATGCGTCGGGCTTGGCCCAGTCAGGCAGTTGACGGAGTTGATAAAGCACTTCGCCGGCTTTGGGGACGTGAAGGATGCCTTCGGCCTCCCGGTTGGCATAGTCGTCCACATTGATGGTTGCCGGATCACGGTAGCCCAGGTTGATTTCCTTGCAAACTTCTTCAGGAATCCCTGTGGCGAGTGTGACCTTGACGCGGGGTTTCTCTTGTCCATTTTCCCAGCTTCCGACGCCACGCACATGTGTGGAGTGCGCGAGGATACCCCAGGGGTAGTCTTTGAACTGATCCCATTGATTCAGGAAATAGTCCCGGCAATGATAACCGATTTCACGGATCAGCTTGCCATGTGTCAGGCTGATTTCATTGATGTGCGGAGCATATATGATGAGTTCACCTCCGTCTTTCACAACGGTTTCCAGTTTATACATGCACTTGCCGCCCACCCAAAGTTCGTCGTACATCTCGGGTGCACAGGAAAGAACGGTGTGAAAGGGTTTCTCTTTATACTCGATGTGCGTTTTGGCCGAGAGATCGGAGGCTCCGTCCCAGGCGGATTCGGGTGTGCCGGTGAAAATTCCCCGCAATCCATGATGAGTGACCACCATGCAGAGCGCCAGTTTGGGAATGTCCACGGAGGCACCGGCACGATCCACGACTTTGCGGACAGCGGTCCATTTGTGCCCGATGATCTTTGGGTTGGTGATGATGGCCGCCAACCAATGGAAGAAGTTCAAGACCTCCGGACCGCTCACTCCCGGGAACAGGTATTTGTTCCCACCTGAAAAACCAACCACTTCATGCGGGAACACCGGACCAATGATGATGATTTGATCGTAGTCGTAGAGTTTTTTGTTCACCCGCACAGGCACTTCCATGGAGAAGCGGCCCTCGGTGAGTTCGCTGATTTCTTCAGGCGTGATGGTCCCGACTTGTTTGAGCGCATCGGGATTGTCCCATTCATGATTGAAAAATTGGACCGAAGCATATTGCCCGCGCCGTTCTTCCAGGGAAATCTCCAGTCGCTGGCAAATGGCCTCTTCGCTCATGGGTTGGTGGGTGCCCAAAGCGATCATGATATCCATGGCGGCAACGCTGCTTCCGTGTGTTTCGAACAGGCTTTTGAAAACCATTCCAACCGGAGCGGTGCGTGTGCTGTCAGGAACGATCAGCAGCACACGTTTGCCCTGGAAATGACCGGGCGGGACTTCCTTGGTCAGGAAGTCGTTCACCTGATCAGTGTTCAGATACGTTGCATCGGGAGCAATGAGTGAGGCCATGTGATGTATGGGGGGGAAGTGGATTAAATCGTTTGAGAAAGGTAGCCGCCGTCCACACGGATGTCGGTTCCCGTGACAAAGCTGCTGGCTTTGTTGCTGGCAAGGAACACGGCGGCGCCGATCAGTTCTTCTGCCTCGCCGAAACGTCCCATCGGGGTATGGCCCATGATGGAGTTGGTGCGTTCGGTGGGGGTGCCGTCCTCGTGGAAAAGGATTTTGCGATTTTGCTCTGCCGGGAAGAAACCGGGGGTGATGGTGTTGACGCGGACGCCGGTTCTGGCCCATTCACGGGCGAGAAACTGGCTCAGGCTGAGCACGGCTGCTTTGGCGGCAGAGTAGGCGATGACGCGGGAAAGGGGGATATGTGCCGAGACGCTGGCGATGTTGATGACACTGCCTTTGCCGGCTTCCACCATGGAAGGGCAGAATTCCTGACACGGCAACAATACGCCACCCACCAGGTTTAAATCAAAATTGCCACGCCAGGCGTCCAGAGGAATTTGTTCAAATGTAAAATCTCCCGTGAGCGTGGTTTTGGGATCGTTGCCACCCGCGGCATTGACCAGGATGGTGGGCGCTCCGAATTGTTCGCGAATGGAAGCATGGGCTTCTTTGAGGCTTTCCGCGCTCATGGCGTCGCATTTCACGTAGTTGGCTTTGCCTCCTTTTTCGCGAATGCCGCCGGCTTTGGCTTCGCCATTGGTTTCGTTGCGTCCGAGAATGATGACCTGACTGCCAGCCTCCGCCAAACCCAGCGCAATGGCTCCACCCAGACTACCCGTTCCGCCGATGATCACGGCTACCTCACCTGTTAAATCGAATCGATCTGTCATGATGCCGCATCATGGCCCGAGAGACCATGTATCGGAAAGGAAAAAGTCGAGTATGAACCGCAGATGGTCGCAGATTTCCGCAGATTATTTATTCGGTAACCAAATGGTTTTTTGTGTGTTGAAGGGGTGGCTCATGGTGCGACTATTTCGAAATGACTTGAGGTTGCCATGGTTAAGCTTTTTTAACTGTGATCATCTGCCAAATCTGTGGTTCACAACATTCAATGTTCAGGGTGGACATTCGCTGTTTTCCATGCACATTGGGCGCGTGAGTCTTATGGAATCATCTTGGCAAAGCACATTTAAGGAGCTGTTTGAGACGGCTGTGGAACGTTATCATTCCGGGCGAAAATCACCGCAGACCATGTTTGAAGCGGAGGACGTGTCCTTCCTTTCCTCCATTGGGTGCACTCCTCAGGAATTGTTTGATTTTGTGGATGATTCCATCCGGTATGATGACCTGGACTACGACACCACCCTGCAGGTGGCTGCCATACGTGAGCGTTACTTGCGTGAAGTCATGAAGGGGGTGAAAAGTGATCACATCATTCCGGCCAGCGAATTGCCACCGAAACCCGAGCCGATGGATGGCATCCCATGGCTGCCAAGAATCATTGCCAAGGCGCGTGCCAAGTTGCGTGGTGAATTGGATGAAGATACCATGTATGGCTGCGCCGGTGACCGACCCTTTCTGGCGTCGTGGAACCTGACACTTCCGGAATTCCTCGAAATTGTCTGGAAAGCGGGAGACGACGATCAAGCCATCCTTCAGGCCTTGCGTGCAGCCGGGGGAAAGTAAGTTTTGAGCATTGGAACGATGGACTCCCGTTGGGGCTCAGAATTTCATTGGAACTGTGTCCGACTCAATACTTCAGTTCGCCGAACGTCGAATCAAACCACAGCCCGTTGAAATCAAACTGAAAGGATGGAGGTTCCAGCGATGCATGGATCAAGGTGAATGTATTGCGTCGATCCAATTGGTCGCTCATTTCCTGAACGACATCGGGATCAAAGAAAAGAATGCGATAGCGTCCCGGTCGTAGCTTCTGGCGTTTGAGAGCGGCCAGGGATTCAGTCGCGTTGGGTTCAGATGAAACCGATAAGAGGATTTGGCTGCCGGGAGCTTTGGTGGCAATTTTTTTGATGCGTTTGTAATCCTCCGGCTCGCACTCTCCCCATATGAGCGGTTGATTCTCAAGTCCCCATTTGCCAAAGGCCGGTTGATAGGGCGCGTCTTCGCTCAACGGGCGTCCATTGATCTCCATATCCTCCACATAGGCCACCACGAACGCCAGCAGGCGCAGCACCAGATGATGCGCCTCTTCCCATTCATGCCGGATGATTTCCACATGCTTGGGAAATGTCCGGGAAGGATCATGACTCTTCAGATCAATATGATAATGAAAACCTCTCACAAATCAGACGACTCGGTAACGGGTGCTTATGCAACAAGTGGTCATGCTTTCCGTTGCAGTCATGCCGACATCTCCCGAATCCCTCCCAAAGCATCCTATTTCTCACCATGATAACCAATCTTTTTTTGGTCTGTTCTGTGTTATAAGGACCAATTTGATTTCAAAGGACAGGTTGGTGTAGGGCGTTTTGTTTGCAATTTTCCGATAAGAGGAGACAATTTGGATCAATCTCATGAGATCCGAACGACGCATTGACCGACGGCAGGCCATTAAAGTGATGGCTGGAGCAGGTTTGACCATGGGGGGGATGGGATGCCGGAACTTACAGAAGGACCTGCATGCTTCTCGGCTGAATCCCATTCCGGTTGAAAACCAAAAGGAAGGCACCACAGACTGGATGCTTGCGAAAACGGCTGTCGATCCGGCCACCCGGTATCGTTGTCCTTGGATCGAAGGGTATTGTTCCCGGACAAGGTATCGTGCCGGCGAATCCTTGCAGGTGCACGTGAGTACCAGACCTGCTTCTGAATTTACCTTGGATCTTTACCGAATGGGGTATTACGGAGGCAAGGGCGGGCGCAAAGTCGGGAGCTGGGGGCCGCTTAAGGCGAGCACGCAACCCGACCCTCCTATCGGCGATAGACGCCGTCGGGATTGTCAATGGGAGACTTCTTTTGAGTTGCGTATCCCGGATGACTGGGTGAGCGGTGTTTACCTGGGGAAACTGACTTCTTTGAAAGAAGGCTATCAGAGTTACGTGGTCTTCATCCTTCGCGATGATCGTGAGGCGGATTTCATGTTTCAATGCAGCGATCATACCTGGCAGGCCTACAATCGTTGGCCGGATCAATTCTCTCTCTATGACAATGGTCAAACCGAGTGGTACTGGGGCGGTGGTGTGGAGATTTGCTTCAATCGTCCTTATGGAAAGTATTGCCAGATTTTTGATGCTCCATTAAGCACGGGATCGGGGGAGTTTTTGCTTTGGGAGTTTCCCATTGCTTACTGGATGGAATCTCAGGGGTATGATGTGACTTATGTGTCGAATCAGGACACACATGCCGATCCGAAAGGTTTGAGTCGGTGCAATGGATTTCTGTCCGTTGGACATGACGAGTACTGGACCTTGCCGATGTTTCGTCATGTTGAACAGGCCATCCATAACGGCATGCATGTGGCATTCCTGTCCGGTAATGCTGTTTGTGGTCGCATATTGTTGTCGCCGGATCAGCGCGGGACGCCTGATCGGGTGATGGAGCGGATCGGAGTGTTTGGTCCTCCCGGCGGCACGCGGGAATTTCAGTCGATGTCGAGCCTGCTTCACCAACGCCCTTATGCCAATGAGTTGATGGGAGCACACAGCACCGGCCCTGTTACCGGCGGCGCTGACTGGATCTGTCGCAAACCGGATCACTGGTTGTTTGAAGGAACCGGAATGCAGGCCGGGGATGGCATTTCCGGTCTGGTGGGATGGGAATGGCATGGAGATCCGGCGCCCATACCAAACTTGAAAATCCTGGCATCCGGCCCAACACAAAGCGCACCGGGTCAATTAAACGGCGGTGAATATACCGCCACCATGTATCATGCCCCCAAGGGAAACATTGTTTTCAATGCCGCAACGATATGGTGGGGCGATGGATTGAGCGAACCTCCGGGATACGTTCGCCCTTCAGTCTACACCTCACCCCAAGGCCCCGACGAACGCCTCCAAACCATCACCCGCAACCTGTTCGAGCGCATGAAAGGATGACCGGATTTTCACCATTCACTATTCAAAATTCATCTGTTCGGTCGTTGGACGATGATGATCCAGCCCCGGTTTTCGCCCCAATCGGTTTGTTGCGGGAATTTCACATGTTCGAAAGCAGCCGTCCATCGCATGGCTTGTTCCTCCGTCGTGCGTGCGGCCGGATCCTGATAATCGGTGATTTGAAATCCTTCTGAGGAAGATCCCAGGCGTTTAAGCAAATCCTTGCCCAATCTTGGTAGCGGGGTTGCGATGTTGGATTCTTTCCAATCTTCCAGATTGGGGTGATGCAGTAACAAGCCATTGTTTTCCTGACCGGTGAAGTGATCGCTTCCAAAATTGGCCAGGACGGCTATCTGCCCTTTGGAAAGGTTACCGGTCAACACCTCAAAGACACCCAGCTTGATGGACATCCCCAGCACGCCGAGAAAACGACGTTCGGGTTCGCCTTCCTGATGGCTGTAGACGGGGCAGGTGAGAGCGACTTTCAATGTTTTGTCGTTGCTGCTGGAGTAGGGAACAGACAGATATTCACTGGTGATGTGAGGAGGCGAACCCTGGTTGCCTTTTTCCAGATCGATGCCGTTCCCGTGAAAGTAATCGCGGTGTGCATACATGCCGCCAATGGACGGGGCCGAAGGAAAACGGGCCATCTGAATCCCGGATGCGTTGCAGATGAACCACGTTTCCGCTTCCACGCCATCCCGGGTCGCGCGGTCTTTGACGGCTCGGATGAGGTCTACAAAGGGGATGCGGTTCGATTCCTGCAAGGGGCCCTGGCTCTGAGCCAGACGTTGAATCAGCTTTTGATTTCCAGCCTCTTTTTCCAAGAGAAACCAACGACCGTCCATTTCCTTTTGCACCGTGACGGCAGTGAGTTTTGCGGCTGATGAGAGCAGGTCTTTGTTCACTGCTTCACTTTCTCTGGCAGCGATGCCCAATCTGACCGCCGACCACACCAGTACAAATAGAAGCAGCGATACCGAGACAATGGTGACTTGTCCCATGCGACGATGTTGTCTGAAAAAGCGAAGGGGCGTTTCGAGGGGGGATTCTTCATAAGCCTTGACCTTTTCGTCCGCCAGGTAACGTTCTACTTCGTTGGCCAGTTCCAATGCCGTATTGTAACGCCTGGATGGTTTGAGATTCATTGCTTTGAGGCAGACGGCTTCGAGTGGTCGGGGGCAATTGGATTCGATCGATCCCGGGTGCGGCCAGTCACCCTGGGAAATGTGCTCTCGAATGCGTTGGAGTCCGCCACTGATCCCGTCCACCGGACTTTTACCACACAAAATCTTGTAAAGAATCGATCCCAAACTGTAGACGTCGCTCGATATGGACATGGAACTCTGTCCCGATGCCTGTTCCGGGCTCATGTAGGCCGGAGTGCCGGCTCCGTGGTCGGTGGCCTGGCGTTGGCGCACCTTGTGGTTGCTCGGGAACAGGGTTTTCTCCCCGCTGGCACGGGCGGCTTCATCGCGGTCCACCGGCATGGCCAAGCCCCAGTCGACCACCATGGTTTCGCCGTAACGCCCGATGATCACGTTCTCGGGTTTCAGGTCGCGGTGGATGATCCCGCGATTATGGGCGTAGGCGATCGTGTTGCAGATGGTGACGAAATGAGAGAGCAGATTGCGGAACTCAAGATTTCTGCGGTGTGCTCCCCAATCGGCGGCGTGTTCGTAAAATTGGTTGATGGATTGCTGCATGGTTTCACCACGCACGAACTGCATGACGTAAAACGGGCGTCCATCCCTCGTCTCGCCGAGGCCATGAACTGGAACGACTCCCGGATGATAAAGCCGACTCGTTATCTCCGCTTCCAGGCAGAAACGTTCACGGCGTTGACGATCGCGCATGTGCCGTTTCTGCATGAATTTGATGGCGACCTCACGGTTCAACTGCGTGTCCTTGGCCACATAAACCCTGCCGAGTGCGCCTTCCGCATGGAATTGGGCTTCGGTGAGTCCAATGCTTGCAATCAGTTCCTCATCAATGGTGGACTCCGGAAGATCATCCATGGCGTCGTCCTGCAAATTATCTGTTTGAGTTCCCAGGACCTGGTCGATTTTCTCAAGGGACTGAATTTGCTGTTTCAAGAGAGGCAGCAGTTCCGGCGCCTTGGTGCAAAGGGATTCGGGTGTGATGTCGTCCCCTTTTTCCTGAGCTTCTTCCCAAAGGTCCAGCAGATCGTCCAATTGTTGTTGTTGCTCGATGTTCATGGGGTTGATGCAGGCGGATCTGTTAAGAGAGTTTGCAGTTGAAGGCGCGCTTGACGCCAACGACGCTTGATGGTGCGCACGTCCACCCCGAGCATTTCCGCCACTTCTTTTTGTTGAAGGTCGTGGTACCAGAGCAGGTCAAACACTTCCTTGAGATCGTCCGGGAGTTTTTCCACCTGGGTATGAATGTCGGACCATTGGGCAGCCTGGCTGGGATCGTCTTTGGCGGCGGCGCGATCGATGGGGGTGGGGTGGGATGTTTGGGAAGCCCAGGCCGGTGACTGTGTCTGATGATTGCGGCCGTGCCCCATGGGGCCTTGATAATGTCGTGCCAAATCAATCAGTTCGAATCGGATCTTCTCAGCTGCCAACCTTAAAAAATGCCGGGCGTTTTGCAGTGGGACTTTCTCCAGCGCCTTCCAGATGCGGATGGATGCGTTTTGAAAAATGTCGTCGGTTTGTTCCCAGCGACGGACCGGTGGATAATCCAATGAAATCTGATGTGTCAACCGGAGCAGTCGATCCCAGGTGCACTGGACCAGTTCCGCGCGCGCCGATTCGTCCCCCGCCATCAATCGATCGATCAGGGCTTGAATCTGTGTGGTGTGATCTGGTCGGTCCGTTTTCATGGTCGCGGCCGAATCGATTGGGATTCGGAGGGAATCATTCCTCGTTTGTTCGTTGTGGTTAAAACCTTATCCGAGCTGGATGGTGCTTTGCTTGTCTTTGAATCGGATGGATTTTTTTCAGAGGGGGAAAGAGGGTTTGGACATCCGTAAAAATTTTGAGTGAAGCCAGCCACCACGTGTTGACCAAAGGTGCAAAGCGCGATGGTGAGCCCGATCCAACTCGCTTCCCCCAGAAAATGCGATGCCAGGACCAGCGCCATGCCGTTGTTGTTCATGCCGGTTCCAAACATGAGCGCCAGACGTTCCTGCTCCGGTGCTTTGGACAGACGTCCCACCAGACTTCCGACTCCGAACGCCGACACACAACAGATCAATACACCGATGAGTATGGAACCCAATATCACGGGTTGGAAAGGGTGCAAGCACTGGGGCAGGAATGAGGAACCGTGCATGTAATTAAGCAGGAGTAAATTGACGGCATTGATGGTTCGTAGCCAGGGGCGGATCTTGTGGGTGCCTTGACGCTTCAAAAAAAGCTGAGTCAGTAAGCCAAGTGCGATGGGGATCAGGATCCAGGTGGCAAGGAATCCGACATCAAACAGGTTGGCGGATTCCATGGCCCGATTGGAACTTAACTCCAACGGAAGTCGTGAAGTGATCCAGCTCATGACCGGGATGGTTACCGGCGCCAGCATGGTGCTGAGCAGCAATAAACCCAGACTGAGCGCCAGGTTGGCGTTGGATTGCTGAGCCCAGGCCGTTGAGGAGGTGGCCGCCGGCATGATGGAGACGATGGCGAATCCCGCCAGCATGGAGATCCAAAGCGTTTTGGATGTCATCGTGGAGCCGACCCAAAGCGCTAATAGTAAAATGCTGATCCAACCAATCGCCAGCGCTGCTTTCCCCAGTATGCCGGCAAAAGAAAGCATGGGGCGGCGTTTGAGCGCGATGAGATGGTCCTGATCGACGGATAATCCGGCATTGAACAGCAGGACGGCGAGCATGAGCAAACTCGTTGTCAACGAGTTGCCTATCACAGGGATGAACTCCCAGGAAATGGACTTCATCCACAATCCCGGCGCAGGCAGAATGGAGGCCAGTACATACGCCCCGAACAACAGGAATATGAATCCCCGATGCAGCCAGCGTATTGGATGAATGGCTCCTGTCATGATCGTGCGACGAAACTAGCGGAGGATTGATCAATTGAAAACCGAAAACCCCACCTGCTTGTTCGGTTGAAACGTTCTAATCCAACCATTTCCTTTGCGGGAATGATAACAGGAAAGGGACAAGAAATTGTAAATTTAAAATAGTGAATAGTGAATGGACCGAATCTCTCCTATTCCTACTCCTAATCTTAATCTTAATCCCAACCACACCCCCCCAAAAAAAACTTCCTATCAGAGGCAAAACCTTGGGCATGGAGAGACTTGAAAGCCTTGGGTTTTCCCAAACGGCGGATGACTGGGAATGGAACACCTCAAGGGATGCGCCAGGGATCCACGCAGTTGCGGGATTTTACCTGTTCAGCGCCAAAAGGCAGGTTTGTCAAAAGGTTGTTGGAGGTGTAGAATGGATTCATGCAGCGCCTCAACATTGCAGGTTTGTGTTTGAAAGTTTTTTTGGTCGTTTTGGTGGGTGGCCTTTTCACCAGTGGTTGTCAGTCCACACCCAAGATTGACTGGGAATCCAGGGTGGGCCAATGGACCTATGACGACGTGGTCAAAGACATGGGACCTGCCGACAAAGTCGAAACTTTGTCGGACGGCGCCAAAGTGGCTGAGTGGTTGGTGCAAAAGGGAACCACCGTGCCGCGATATGAGGTCATCGGGTATCAGGACAATTACAGTTATCCATACTATCCTTATTCCAGTCAACTGGGCCGCACGCGTTACTATGAGGGATACCGGGCGGATATCCATTTCCCCGATCGCTCCATCCGAATGATTTTTCAACCGGACGGAGCGCTGGAATCCGTCAAATACTTCAATGAGAATTAAGACCTGCGGTGAGGGAGTCGTTTTGTTTCATCGCATGTTGATGTGATGAGGCTTTGGTTCTTCGTATGATTTGAAATCAAGGAAAGCATGCAGGATCTCTCCATTAATCAGGATTTAACCCATCGATTCTCCGACGGCAGGGTTATGTCTTATCGCGTCTATGGGCTACCGGGTGGCAAGCCGGTGTTTTATTTCCATGGGTGGCCCGGTTCGCGTTTGGAGGGTGGCTTGTTTCATGAGGCGGCTCTGCAAAAGGGTGTTCAGCTCATCGCACCCGAGCGGCCTGGATACGGGTGTTCGACGGCTGCTCCCGACTATCGTTTGCAGGATTGGGCCAGGGATATTTTTCTGTTGGCGGATGCGATGGGATTGGATCGATTTGGGGTCATGGGGATGTCCGGCGGCGGACCCCATGCCGTGGCGGTGATCAGTTTGTTGGCGGAGCGCATCACACGTTGCGCTTTGGTGGTGCCCATGGGACCGATGGATGCTCCGGGCGGACTGAAGCACATGCTGCCCCATCAACGCATGATGGTATGGCTAGCGAAGCGCTTGCCAGGGGTGGCTCGCAGTTTGATGTATGTTCCCCATTTGGGAGTGCGCCTGATGCCGGAGTGGACCTTGCAAATTTTTATGCACATGGGCATGTCCGCTCCGGATGTAGCGACCCTGAGTCAGGTGGAATCGGACGGTACCTTCATGAAATCCATGCAGGAAGCACTGCGGCCTGGGGTTGAAGGGATGTTTGGGGATGGGATGCGGTTTTTGCATCCGTGGAATCTGGATCTCGGACGCATCACCTGTCCGGTTCATTTATGGCATGGGGATGCGGATCGCATTGTTCCCATGCAATTTGGAAAACAATTGGCCAGCCAGATTCCCGGTTGCGAAACAACGTGGCTACCAGGTGAAGGACACTTCTCTGTTGCGATGAAATACCCGCCAACATTCTTCGCCTTCCTGGCTGACGCCTGATTGAACGCAAGGACACTCTGGACTGCGGTAGCTTGATACCGCTTTGGATACGATCCGCATACGCAGTCGGTATTCGAATATCACCAACGCGAGCTCATACTTTGATGGACCCACAAATAGCAAATGGATCGTGGAGGGCAGTAGGACATCACAGCGTTACCCTGACGTATCCAAAGCTGTGTCGAGCCACAGCACTCCAAATTTCTTACTCGGCCGGAGTGGCTTCTGTTGTTGTAGGTGCCGGTTGCAGTCCGTAGCGTCGCATCATTTCTTCATCCAAGATGGCTTCGTCGGTGAATCCTCGGTCCAGTTGATTCAACCAATGCGCGTAATTTTCCTTTTTGTAGGTTTCAAACCCTTCCTGCCCTATTGATTCCACAAAGAGTGCTTCTGTTTCGGATCGAATACCCTGGAGCATCTCCCGTTTTTGAGCAGTGTCCAGCTGTTGGTTGTTACGCACTTGATTGGCGGTTTCCTGTGCGGTTTTCATGGACTGGTAAAGGTCTTTGGCGACGGCGACGTCGATGTCGTTGCGTTCGGCGGTCTTCTTGATGCCCTGATATGTGTAATCCTGGGACATTTTATAATCTCCGTATCGTTCTTCTCCCAAAACCGATTTGACTCCGTCCTCGAATGTTTGTTGTGCGGACTGATAGCGTTCTCGATCCTCGGAATTTGTCATGGCCATCCCATAGGAACCGAATTCACCATCCATGACTTTTTTTAAATCGAAGATTTGTTCGAATTCTTCTTTCGTGGGTTGAAAGCCGTTCATCTGGGAACGCAGCATCATGGAGGTTTCAGACATCCGTAATTCGAAGTCCCGGAATTCCTCTGGAGACAGGAGACCCGCCAGCTCGGCATTTCTTTCCCGCTGCAGGTCGGCCATCGCTTTCATGTCCTCCTGATCCATTGTTCCACCTTGTGCCAATTCTGCCTGTTTGACGGCAAACGTTTGATAGATTTCCATAATGGAAGCGCGTTTGTTGGATGGAATGGAGTCCAGCATGCGTTCAAAGGGATCGAATGCCACCATAGATTGCATCCAACTGGTTTCCGGTTCGTAGTCCTCGCCCAACAGGGTTTTCAGCACATTTCTCTTTTCCTTGTTCAAGTCGCTTTGGGCCTGCATGGACTCAGAATTGGGTTGCATGGCGGCCATCCAGGAGTTGCCCGTTTTCCAGTATTCGAAAGGCTCGGTTTCGGGTTGTAGTTCTTTTGATTTGGATTTGTAGAGCTTGTCCACATCGGCCTTGATGATGTCCCGGATGGTTTCCTCTGGGCAACCGATGGAACGCAGGTTGGCGATATAGTCCCGATAGTCATCCGATTCCACCAACTGCCAATCAAAAGTAGTGGAGGGTGCCTTGGGAGCCGCTGCAGGCTCAGGTGTGTCCGGTTCGGTCTTTTTCTCTTCTCCTGGCTGATTCAGGGTTGTGTTGGATGTTTCTTCGACCGGTATAACAGCTCGTTGAGAGCCTTGGTACCATTTGAGGCCGACAACGATGTTGATGACCAACGAAAGAACGAGGAGAGGTGTTGTAATGGATTTTATGACGGTGCCGAACCTAAGCCAGGCATGCCGAAAAATCAACTCGTGGACCCTTGATTCGCTCGGGCAATGCGGCGCGATGCTTTTCATTAATCTACAAAACACGAAGTGTGCATGAGTTAACCTGTTCTAAATAAGTGAATTAATTAAGCTGCGTATCCTTCGTGCCTTCGCGGTTATAAATCACTCCATTGTTCGTAATCCATCGCCCGTATCCATTTGGAGCAATTATCGTTGCGTGATCCGGAAGATTCGGCATAGTGGTTGCCATTCCAAAGATGAAACATCGCTTTCGATTACCAAAGGTTCCGTTTGTTATCCCTTGGCGATTCCGGCACGGCTTGCTGGTGGTTTGCCTTTTGATATGTTCAACCCATGCTCAGGCTCAATCGAGTCGTGGCGACATGCTGCACACCATGCTCGGTTTCGCTGTGGGAGAAGGCGTGGATCCGGGGGAATTGCTGATTGGTGAATTGAACTGTGTGGCCTGCCACCAGGCTTCCGACGCCACCATCACACGATTGTCTTCCAAACAAGGCCCCATTCTTGGAGAAAACGGCATCAAATTGACTCCCCAGTTTGTGCGGAATCTTTTGATGAACCCCGCTTCCACTGGCCAGGCGCGCACCATGCCTGACATGTTGAGCGGGTATGAGTCCGATGAAAAAGCAGCCATCGTCGACGCGTTGACTCATTATTTGATCGATGCCCAGGGTGATTTCACGGAAACCCCTGCTGCGGCAGACCCGTTTTCGATGCAGGCCGGACGTCGTTTGTTTCACGAAACCGGTTGTGTGGCCTGTCACGAACCCCATCAGGATGCCGACGCACTGGAAGATCCCACCTTGCCACCGCCGGATAGTCGTGTGCCGGGTGAATTTGAATCCGCCCTTGGGCACTCGGTGATCATGGGCAAGCTGGACGACAAAACAACCGTTTCCGAACTGGCCAGATTCCTGAAGAACCCACTCGAGACGCGTCCGTCGGGCCGAATGCCCGATTTCAGACTCAGCGATAATGAGGCCACCAGTATTGCCATGTATTTGATGCGGGGACAGGCGAAGGGACTTTTCGGAGAGGCTTCCGAGTTGAAGAAAGCGAAGGGATTAAAGTATGCCTACATGGAGTTCGGCTCGCCCACGGCCGAAGCCCACGGTTCCGTGGATGATTTTATTCAACACTTTCCCGGAACCGCCAATGACTCACACCGGGCATCCACCCACTTTGTTGCGAGCGGCATTGCACATGAGATTTCCGATGCGCTGAAAAAAAGACAGGAACAAATAGCGCTGGTTTTCTCGGGTTATATTTCCATTCCCGCCGATGGGGAATACATCTTCTACACGAATTCGGATGACGGTTCACGCTTGTATGTCGGACCCGATCTGGTCGTTCAGAATGACGGTGACCACGGCATGACGGAACGAAATGGAAAGATCCGGCTCAAAGCAGGGGATCATTCTCTGAAAGTCACCTATTTCAATCACGGCGGACCCGCAGGATTGAGCGTTTACATCGAAGGTCCCGGTCTCGATAAGCAACAGATACCTTCGGATTGGTTTTCACATCTTGGACAGCCAATGGTTCCTCTCGGTGGCGAGGAATTTGCGGTGGATCCCATCAAGGCATCTCAGGGCAAGGCATGGTTTACCAAACTCGGTTGTGCGTCGTGCCATGAGATTACCGATGCCGGGGCCACATCCATTGATTCGTTTGCGGCAAAACCGTTCGCCGATTTGGTTCCCAATGCGGAGGGCGGGTGTCTGTCATCAAATCCCTCGGCTGGCGCCGCGTTTTATTACCTGAACGCAGCCGAACGCAAGGCCATTCAAACAACCCTCACTCAACGGGATCAATTGTCCAAAGCGATGGAACCTTCCCGTCAGGCCCATAAAATGATGACGGCGATGAATTGTTTTGCCTGTCATCAACGCGATGAAGTGGGTGGTCCAAGCGCATATCGGCAGCAGTTTTTTGGAACGGTCGGCGAAGTGGATATGGGCGACGAAGGACGCTATCCTCCCAACCTGAGCGGTGTGGGTGCCAAACTCAAGCCGGAATGGCTGACCAAAGTGCTGCACGAGGGAGCGTCGGTGCGTCCTTACATGGCAACTCGGATGCCATCCTTTGGAGTGGAGAATTTAAAGGGTTTGGCCGAGGCTCTGGTGTCTGCCGACGCGCCGGCAGACAGTGGTTCCGAGGAAGTGATTTCCCTGGATGATGCCAAATACGGCCGCAAGCTGGTGGGGGTAGGCGGCATGGCCTGCATCACCTGTCATACCTTCGGCAAATTCGGTTCACTCGGCATACCGGCACTCGATTTGACCACCGCCGATGATCGTTTGAACAAGGATTGGTTCGTTCGCTATTTGAAAGACCCAGCCTCCCTGCGCCCGGGGACGAGAATGCCGAGTTTTTGGCCGGAAGGGGTGAGTGTGAACCGCGATGTGTTCGATGGCGATACGCAACGTCAGATAGACGCCATCTGGTCTTATCTGAATCTTGCCGATGACAACAATCCCCCGACGGGATTGATCCAGGGCCAGAAAGAAATCGTGGCCGAAGGAGAGGCGACCATCTATCGAAACTTCATCGAAGGAGCCGGCCCACGCGCGATTGGTGTGGGATATCCCGAGAAAGCGAATCTTGCATTCGATGCCAACCAGATGCGGATGGCCATGTTGTGGCAGGGACCCTTCATCGACGGAGCGCGTCACAGCTCGGGGCGTGGCGCTGGATTTGAACCGCCTCTGGGACATAACTTGGTTGTGTTGCCTGATGGACCTCCCTTTGCATTTTCGGTGGATCCCAGGAACACGGCCTGGCCCAAGGTTTCCGGAAAGGAAGCCGGTTATGAATTCAAGGGCTACTGGCTGGATTCCAAACGGCGTCCGAAGTTCAAATATGAATTCCTGGCCATGGAAGTCGAGGATTACTGGGTGGCGGTGCCAGGTGAGCTGGATTCCTTTTTCCGTCGATACCTTACCTTTAACTCGAGGGCCCACTACGTCAATTTATGGATGCGAGCGGCGCATGGCACATCCATCGTTCAGGAAGAGGGTGGAACGTATCTGATCGATCAAAAAATCAGGATGCGATTCGAAACATCCGGTCAGGAACCTCCTGTGATCAAAGCTGATGACACCGGTATGGAGCTCCTCGTTCCGGTGGAACTATCCCATGGCAAAGCAAACATCGTGCAGGAGATCGTCTGGTAATGAAAACGAATAGGATGAACCACAAAGTCACGAAGCACACAAAGCGAAGCGTGTCCCCCCAACAACGGAGGGGCAAGTTCCACCTTGAGCCCACTTCAGACCTTTTGGCACTCGAACCCAAATCAAGCTGCAATGGAAACGCAACAGGCTGCCAAACAACCCAAGACTTCCCACGTTCCACGTCATTTGCTGATGGATATTCACAAGGCAAAAGTATGGGACTGGGTGGAACCATTCCCTCCAATTCAACAACACCTGAACTACATTTTTGCAACTTTTACCCGAACGAGTCATGAATCATCACATCACTCAAAACTGGAAAACCGCCTGGATGCTGGCATTTGTCGCCGCATGGCTCTGTGGCGCCCCTGCGTCACATGCCGCAGACCAATCTGACTATTACAAAACCCTCACCTTACCCGTGCCCGACGGAGTCGTTCTGGAAGCCGGGGCCTTGCAATGGCTGGGGAACGATCAGATCGCAGTATCGACCCGACTCGGTGAAATCTACGTGGTGGACAACGCGCTGGCTGACGATCCCTCCCAAGTAACATTCAAGCGTTTTGCGAGCGGACTGCACGAAGTGCTTGGACTGGCGAAGAAGGACGATTGGTTGTATTGCATGCAACGCTGCGAACTGACCCGTATGAAAGATCTGGACAACGACGGTCGCGCCGATGTCTTCGAAACCATCAACGACGATTGGGGTATCACCGGCGACTACCACGAATACGCCTTCAGTTCCAAATTCGACAAAGAAGGAAACATCTGGATCGTTCTCTGCCTCACCGGATCCTTCACCAGCGAAATTGATTACCGCGGCTGGTGCCTGCGGATCACTCCCGACGGTCAAATGATCCCAACCGCCAGCGGTATCCGATCCCCCGGCGGAATCGGCATGAACGCCCTGGGCGATGTATTTTACACCGACAACCAGGGAGTCTGGAACGGCACCTGCGGACTGAAACACCTTAAACCGGGAGGTTTCATGGGAAACCCCAGCGGTAACACTTGGTACAAACTTACCGACGCACTGGGGCCACGCCCGCTGGATCCGGTCAGCGGTAGCCGCATGCATTTCGAAGCAGCTAAGATTCCCGAACTTGTGCCAACCGCGGTCTACTTTCCTTACGGTAAAATGGGGCAGTCCGCTAGCGGGATTGTCTGCGATCAAACTGGTGGCAAGTTCGGTTCCTTCGAGGGCCAATTACTCGTTGGCGACCAAACCCACAGCACCGTCATGCGAGTCGATCTGGAACAAGTCAACGGCGTCTACCAAGGAGCCTGTTTCCCATTCCTGACCGGACTCGATTCCGGAACCCTCAGCATGGAATTCGCACCGGACGGATCCCTCTTCGTCGGCGGAACCGACCGAGGCTGGGGAGCCCGCGGAGGAAAACCCTTCGCGCTGCAACGTCTGGTCTGGACCGGAAAAACCCCCTTCGAAATCCAAACCATGCGAGCCCGCAAAGACGGCTTCGAACTCACCTTCACGGAACCCGTCGACAAAACAACCGCCACCGATCCCAACTCCTACACCATCCAAACCTACACCTACATCTACCAAAGCAGCTACGGCAGCCCGGAAGTGGATCAAACAACACCCAAGATCACAGGCATCGACGTTAGCGAAGACGGCAAACGCGTCCGCCTCAAAATTGACAAACTCCAAATAGGCCACGTCCACGAAATCAAACTCCCCGGAGTGCGTGCAGGATCAGGCGGAGCATTGTGGAATCCTGTTGGTTACTACACGTTGAACGAGGTGCCGAAGGATATTTTGTAGACAAACTGAATTCTGTTGGTCTGTTTTTTATCTCACACGAAGGCACAAAGACACCAAGGATTTTTGTTGTATCCGATACAGGCAGTGAGAAAATTACCTACTTTGTGTCTTCGTGACTTTGTGTGAGATCCTGCGTGGTTTCAGGAGAAGGGGTTTGGTTTTCGAATAGTCGAATGCCGTGGGTGGTGTCGTAGACGACGAGGTCGGGTTTTTCGTCCTGGTTGAAATCGGTGACGCCGGGTGATCTTTGTTGGCCGGAAAGCGCGATGCCCGATGCACTTGGATTGATGGGGGTCCATTGGCCTGTGCCATTGCCTGACAGGAGCAGTCCTTTGCCGGATGTCATGGGGGCCCATTGGGTGTTTTCGGTGTCCCAGTTTTGGCTGAGGAAGATGTCCTGGTGTCCGTCCAGATTGAAGTCTGCAATGGCTGTTCCGGTGGCGGGTGCCCATTGGGCTTGGGCGGGGAGGGGGTGCCATTCATAGCTGCCGGGGAGGTTCAGGAGGATTCCGGTTTCGAGGGTGTTGATTTCAAAGTGTTGGGTGGGTTCCTCAATATCTTCCAGGATGTCGTCGATGGTCAGGGCAGCGTATGCTTGATGGGTTTCGATGGTTTTATCGGTCAAGGTTAACCAGGGCATGGCTTGTTCCATGGTTGAGATCGGCCACCATTGTTCGTTTTTGTTGTAACCGGCAAGGGTAAGTTGGGTGGCGATGTCACTGGTGATTGGGGTGTAATAACGGAATGGGCCGTCGCCCCATTGGGCCCAAGGGGTGTTGGATCCCAGGTTGCAGGCGATGATGTCGGGACGACCATTCTCATCAAAATCTCCCGTTCCGAGTGAGAGCCAGATGCCTTTCAGGTTGTGGAATCCCATTTCTTCGGTGTTGCGGGTCAAGATGCCATGTTCGTTGAGTAAAAATTCAAGGCTACCCCATTCACAGGCCACGAGCAGATCCAGGTCGCCGTCCAGATCCCAATCAATCCATTCGGCATCGGTGGCGCGTTGGATCTTGTCGAGTTCAGGTTGGTTGGTTTGATCCCATTGGTATCCATCTTCGGTGGTTTCCAAAAGCAGGATTTCGGACGATCTGTGTAAGGGGTTTGTTAATGAGTGATTGCTCAGCAGGATGTCCGGTCGTGAGTCGCCGTTGTAGTCGCCGACTTCAATGAGTGTCGTTTGTTTCGGGATATCGGTAGACACGAAATTAACGGATCCATCGGGATGCCAGTGCACGAGTTGATCCCAAAGAGTGGGGCGGATGGCTGGTCGAATGGCTAGCGCGCCGGGGGCTGCGTTTGTATGTTGAATGGTGGACACGGGGGAGTGTTCCATGAGTTCCGTGGTTTGATCGGAGGAATGAGTTGTGGTGAAGTTGCCTGTTCCATCGTTCTCAAACCATTTGGTCGCATTTCCCTGGCTGGTAAATACCAGGTCATCATCTCCATCATCGTCCATGTCCACCCATGTGACGTTTGGGACGCTTGACGGACGGATGCTTTGCAAGTCGGAGGTTGTCGGGCTTTTGATGGACAGTGAAGCAAGCATCGGGGCCTTGATCTGGTTGCTTACTTCTTTGAACCATGTTTGTGAGGGGGATGTTTGTTGTGGTTCGCGTGTGGTCAGGTTGATCATTTCCGGTTCCGTGATTTCGTAGAGATGGTTTGGCTCAACTCTTTCAATCAAGGTGTGAGCGCCACTGCGCCAGAAAACTTCAATGCTGCCGTTGGCGTCCGGTTCAATGACGGCGAAAGTTCTCAAAGCCTGATCCCCGGAGAGATAACGGCCACCGCTCATGATTTCCTGGCTTTGTTCAAAGGAGCCTTCGCGATAAACAATGCGAGAGCCGATGCCGCGGGCGTTTTTTGATTGGCCGATCAGTTTGACCGCGATTCTGGGTTTGATGGAGGTGTTTTCATAGATCAAAGCGGGTGCGTCCAGACAGTTCAAGACCGCGTCGAGGTCTCCGTCATTGTCCAGATCCGCCAGCGCGATGGCGTTGGAGATTTGGTCGGAGTTAAAGCCCCAACGTTCCCCGATTTCTTCAAACTGAATGTTCCCCTGATTGTGGAAAGCCAGGTTGGGGGTTTTGAGTTCAGGGAAGGTTACTGCCAGTTGTTCCGGCGAGAAGTCCTGGAACTGTGATCGTTGCTGGAGGGTGTCGCGGTCCAGATTGTCCTGTGCATGGCCGTTGACGATCAGGACGTCTTCGTAACCATCCAGATCGACATCCAGAAACACCGGGCACCAGGACCATTCACTGGCGTAGAGTCCCGCATAGTGGGCCAGTTCGGTGTATTGCCCGTTGCCGTCGTTGAGGTAAAACGTGTTGCGACTGACCTGAGGGCGGTCGGCTTCTTTTTCTCCGGTGATGGCGATGGAGGGGATGGGTTCGTTTTGCTGCGTCATGCGGAGTTTGTGCTCGCGGCTCAACATATCCACGACCAGGAAGTCATCCAGTCCGTCCCGGTTGATGTCTGCAAAATCGATCCCCATGGAGGAGTAACTGGACCGTTTCAAAGCTGCGCGTTCAATCAACTGGAAAGTGCCTCTTCCCTGGTTGATCCAGCACCGGTCGGGACTTTGGAAGTCGTTGCATACATAGAGATCAGGGAGACCGTCGTGGTTGATGTCCCGAAACATGGCGGAGAGACCGAGGTCTTGAAAAGTATCCTGAAGTGGTTTTCCGTCTTCATCCTTGAACTTGCCTTTGGTCCAGGAAACCGGCTCAAAACGGCCTGAACCGTCATTCAGGAACAAAGAATCCGGCTCACCGTATTCGATGAGTTTTCCGTCGATGATTTTGTAGTAATCCCGGTAGCGTCCCACGACCTGAGGTTTTCCCCGAACCATTCGGACACGCAGGTCCAGTTTGGTGCGCATGGTATGGACGCCGTAATTGACCACATACAAATCCAGATCACGATCCCCGTCGACATCCGCCAGTGCAAGCGAGGCGCTACCGGTTTGAGTTTGCAGGTGGCTTTGGGTGACGTCGGTGAAGCGGCCGTTCTGTTGGTTTTGGAACATCTTTACTCCCGCTCCGAACACGGAAACCAGCAGGTCCGGATAGGAGTCGCCATCCACATCTTCAAAAACCGCTCCGCTGGAGTAGGGAACCGATGCGGGGAGGCCTGCAGATTCGGTCACATCTTCAAAACGCCAGTTGCCGAGGTTGCGGAACAATTTGTTATTGCCGGACATGGCTGCGAGGTAGATGTCGCATCGTCCGTCCTTGTCAAAATCTTCGAGTGCTACACCCGATCCATTCAGAAGATCGAATTCTTTTGGGTCATTGGAGGTGTTGAGAGTGTTGATGAATTGCAATCCGGTTTCGATGGGGAGTTTTTGGAGGAAACCATCCTGACCGGTTGAGGAGATCTCCAGGGCAATCGCTTTAAAACTTGGGGTTTCCGGTTCGGTGACTACCGTTTCACTTGGGACAGGGGCATTCGACTCGGGGGCGCAACCCGACCACCAGATGGTCGTAGCGCTCACAGTGGTTAATAGAAGGTTGTTGATTCGATGCTTCATTCCCAATGGCTGATCACTTCGTTAAGTTCATGTTGGGCGCCAAGGTTCGTTTATGGTTTAGGCCACTTGAGATGCTTGTGAAGAAAATCAAATGTTCCTTCGCCATGGATGGTGTGTGGTCCGGGAAACCATTCGATCTCGCAGCGATCGCCGATTCCCAGTTTGGCCTGGTAGAGGTGGCGGACCTTGGCGAATTCGTGGGCCACCCGTTCGTCCGGCGCCACGCCGTCGAAGTGACCACGTTCCACCATGAAGGGGCGGGGAGCGATCAAGGCCGCCATTTCGGAGTAGTTGAACGTTCCCCCCAGGTTGAATTCAAAGATTTCGTATTCACCGGACCAGACATAACTGTAAGGCGTCAGGGTGGAAGCATTCTTCCACACCCAGTCGTTGAAATCAGCTGAGCAGATGGACAGGCAATAATCGGTGACCAGAGCGGGGACGCGCATGGCTGTTTTACCTCCGTAGGATAGTCCGTAAAATGCAATGCGATCGGGATCGACGTTGGGCTGTGTTTTGAGCCAGTTGACGATCTGCTGGTGCTGGGGCGTGATGATGGAAAACAGGGTTTTCTTAAGCGGATATGCCTTGCGCTGCAGGGATCGAAAACGGTCCTTGAAGATGTAAAGGTTCTGGGGCGAGAAGGTGATGAATCCTCGTTCGGCCAGTTTGGCGGCGAAGTCGTGATAGGCCTGGTGATCGCCTTGGATGATGTCCTGCGGCCGTCCTTCCAATCCGTGCTGACAAACAACCACGGGACGTTTTT
>Ga0255764_10000830_pt1 | contig 27225 bp, 21 predicted proteins | sample 071ome_30_FD_179964 | JGI IMG/M metagenome (GOLD analysis project Ga0255764, IMG submission 179964) | Coastal salt marsh microbial communities from the Groves Creek Marsh, Skidaway Island, Georgia - 071406AT metaG (version 2) | ecosystem: Environmental > Aquatic > Marine > Intertidal zone >... | reverse complement strand
GGGATTGGATGTTTATAATACCGTTTTGGCAGGGATGGGTGTTGAGCAAAGGATGGGGCCGGGGGATCGGGAGCATGCTTCGGTGGATGGGATTCGGGTGTAGTTTTTGGACAGGATTGACAGGATTGACAGGATGGGTTTTGTAGAATTGTAGCCGCGCTTGCCAAAGTGTGGCCCGCCAACGTTTTCGTTTCCTTTGGGATTTTTTTCAGACAGTCTCCGCAGTCGCGGGATCTTCGAGATGAACAGGATTGGCTGGATGAGGCTGGTTTGGAAGTAGCCGCACTTGCCAAAGTGTGGCCATCTGGTGGGGAGGTTGTTTGTCTGGTGTGCGGATGGTATCCAAAGCGGTGCCGAGTCACGCGCACTCCAGAGGGCGGTTGGGTTTTGGGTGATCTTTGGGTTTTCCTTTGGGTGGTTTTGTGGGTTCGGGTGATGTGAGGTTCCGGGCGGAACGCCCAGAGCTACCTGGCCACATTCTGGCGAATGCGGCTACATGGCCACGTTCTGGTGAATGCGGCTACCTGGGGTTTTTATAAAGTTGGGGCTTTTTTTTCATTGGTGGTTGGGGGGTGTTTTGGCAGGGTTTGTTCTGTTTTCCTTCTTGCGTTGTTTTGAGGAGTGATTCACTGACCGCCATGATGATATTGGATTGGATATTAGAATTAAGTTCGAGATTGCCTCTTTTTGTCTTGGGCATTGTGTTGATCGTGGGCGCTAAACAAGCGTTCCATCGTTCTTTTGCTTCGACAGTAAAACACAGTGCGGATCCTTTTCGAAATCCCGCTTATGTCGTCTTCCTGGGATCCTTTCTGGTGGCTTTAGGTTTGGCTGTGGCGGGTTCTTTTGCGATGCATTCCGATCATTTGTCCTCACGTTCACTGACGAAAGCCTGTATGGAAGGGTTCTTATCCATGATTTTGTTATGGTGCAGTATTCTGATCAATGACCGGTTTATTTTGTATGGATTCAAAATCGGTAAGGAGATTCATCAGGACCGCAATCTTGGTGTGGCGTTCTGTGTTGCGGGTTCCACGCTGGCTACCGGTTGCATTCTTAACGGTTCCTTTATTGGATACAGCCCAAGTTTTGTTCGCGAGATAGTGGATGTGGTGGCTTTCTGGTTGCTTGGCCAGGTCATGCTCTGTCTGGCCGCTTTTGTTTTTCGCAAGTGGAAAACGTATGATGTTCATAAACTCATCGAGTATGACGACAACGTGGCGGTTGGTGTGGATTTCGGTTGTTTGTTGCTCGCGATCGGGATCGTGGTTCGAGCGGGTGTGGTTGGCGCCGGGGGACAATCGATGGTGCACGAATGGGGGCTGAGTCTGCTGCTTGCTGATCTGGGGTTGTTGGTTTTGTTTATGGCTTACTATCTCATCGGACGCTATCTTAGCGGGGGATTGGATGTTCGGACCGAAATTGAAATGCGTAAAAATGTTGCACTGAGCTGCCTGCACGGGGGCGGGGTGATTGCGGTCGCTCTTATGTTGGCTGCGCTGATTCAAAGATGAAGGCTCTTTCATATCATTCCAAACAATCCGTCAAACGGCTGGCTGGGCTGCTGCTTCTTTTTGTCAGCCTGTTTTGTATGGACCTCGACGCCTTTGGACGTGCTGGTGGAGGCGGGGGGTATAGCGGTGGCGGTGGCGGAGGAGGCGGTTTTAGCGGGGGTGGCAGCTTTGGGGGTTCTTCCGGTGGGAGAGGGAAACAATGGAGTGAAATGTCTCCCTTCGAAAGAATCATTTTTGTCAGTTCAATGGGGGGCTTTATCATCCTGTATGGAACTCTGGCCATTCGGGAGAAAATGCAAAAGGGGAATTTGCTTCACATAGAGGTAGGTGAAACTTGGTTTGATCTCATTGATCAGAATCGACACCAGGCTCTGGAATCCAAATTGCAATTGGAGGATGAGCATTTTCATGCCCATTTGTTTATCGAACGATTCAACGTGGCTTTCCTCGCTATCCAGGATGCCTGGCAACATCAGGACATGAGCCCTGTGCGCCATTTTGTGTCGGATGGTATCTATGAGCGGTTCAGTCTTCAGATCAAAGAACAGATCGACCTGGGATACCGGAACTTTATGGATAAAATCGATATCCATGATGCGGCCCTGGCAGATTTCCATCGAGGCGCTTTTTTTGAAACTATCACGGTCCATGTGAATGCTTCAGCCGTGGATTATCGAGTTGATAAGGATTCTGGAAATTACCTTACAGGTTCGCGATCCAAACAGAGATTTACCGAATACTGGAGTTTTATTCGGCGCGTGGGCGTCAGAACTCAAGCTGATCAAGCAGGTTTGATCGAAGGGAAATGTCCAAATTGCCACACTCAGGTAAGCATGAATCAGAGCAGCGACTGCCCGTCGTGTCGTGCCCACTTGAAGAGCGGTGAATATGATTGGGTGTTGGCCGAGATTACCCAAGCTTGTGAATGGACTCCTGTGGAAGGATTGTTGCCGGCTTCGGTTGAAAAGTATCAGACCCTCGATCCCGGTTTCAACCTGCAACACATAGAGGATCGGGCCTCGGTCATTTTCTGGCGCAAGGTGCATTCCGATCGTGTGGCATCCATCAATCCTCTGCTGAAAATGGCTTCAGAGTCTTACTGTGCAAATGGTCGAAAGCGTTTCAAGGATCAGGAAAAGGATGGCAAGAGAAGTTACTATGGAGATTGTGCGGTGGGCAGTGTTGATTGCCTCGGGGTGTTTCAGCGGGAAGATGCCGACTATGCCCTGGTTCAGGTTAAATGGGCGGGTTATTGGATTCTGATTCAGGGAAAAGGTAAGGTTGTCAAACGTGATTGGAGTCGTAAGCAAAGTTTGTTTGTCCTGACGCGTCAGAAAGGAGTTCAAACGAACCTTGCCACCGCCATTCAATCAGCACATTGCCCGGGTTGTGGAGCTGCAGAATCTGATGTGACTTCGCATGCGTGTGAGTATTGTGGCGCCGTGTTGAATGATGGCTCACACGATTGGATTTTGATGCATGCTTGTTCTCTCCAATCCAAAACAGCATTCGAATGGCGTCAATCATTGGAAGAGATTGAAAGCCATGTTCAGTCGGTCAAGTCATCCATGGATCTTACGGAATGGGTGATTCAGATCGTTGCTGCAGACGGGTTGCTAAAATCGGAGGAACAGGATGCTATCTTGAAACTATGTTCCAAATTAGGGCTGGATGAGGGGCATGCCAAGGGACTGATCGCTGCTGTGACCGAACGTCACGGAGAAACCTTGCAACCCCCGGATCATTCCGTTGGAAAACAATGGCTCGAAGCCATTACGGACATAGCTCTCGCTGATGGTGTGGTGTCCGATGAAGAGAAGGCGGTTCTGTTGAAACTTGGAGCCTTTATGGATTGGGCGGAAATCGATGTGAATCTGTTGATCAATAAACGCCGAGCAATTTTTTTAAATAGTAAATAGTAAATTTAAAATAGTGAATTGTTGGAGGATTGGCCACGTTTTTGCAAACGCGGCTACGTGGCGGGAGGTGATTCTTTTCGTGCGCTATTGATCGATGACAGGGGGTTTGTTAATGGTCGTGCATGTCCAACTCATCCGAGCTGTCCACTGAGCAATCGTCCACGGAAGACTCAACTCCCCGTCAAAGCAACTTTTTAAAGACCAGGTTGCTGAAATGGATGCGTCGCTTGCATCTCTAATGCGGGACTGTTTCTGCTTCCCTGGGTATTTCTTTATGGGATCACCGGAGCCATGTTCAATCATCCGGGACTATTTCCGGCAGTGGAATCCTTTTCCGTGGATGCCGGGAAACTTCAAACGACCTCTCTGCAGAACATCGAATCTCCGGATGCTCTGGCTAAGAGGGTTGTGCAATCCCTTCAGCAGGCCAGTCCTCAGTCTGACATTCGGCTTCTCCCGGATCATCGCGCCGCCTTCAATAATAATATTTTATTGGAAACACGCGTCAAAGGAGTCCGGCATGTCGTTCATATCAATCCAGCTCAGAAAGATGCCTGGGTGACCATTCCCCCTGTAAATGAAGAGCAACAGCGGCAGCGTGCGGTTTTGCCCGGTGTGCGAAATGTGCGCTTAGATCCCAATCCCTACCAGCAAGCCAGGGAATCGTTGCCGGATACAATGTCTGCGGCTGGATTGGAGACTCCCACTCCAGCGAAACCGCTCGGTTGGTGTAAATTGAACTTCCTTGCCAATATTGACGGTGAAACAGCACGTGTCACCTACGTGTTGCGTGATGGGCATGTGGATGTCACACGGTTTACAGGAGAGGATGGCATGATCCCTCGAGCCACATTTCTGCGCATGCACACCTTTCATGGGCGCACCCCGGAAAACAGCGCCCGGAATGTGTGGTCACTGTTTATAGATTTAATGGCCCTGGCCATGGTGACATGGGGGATGACCGGTTTGGTCATGTGGTGGCAGATGAAGAAACTAAGAACGATTGGGTTCGCTGTTCTTGCATGCAGTGTCATCACCGCGTCCGCGATCAGTTACTACCTGAGTCAATTCCACGCTTTGACCAAAATGTGAGCTGTTGGCCGTAAAGGGGCTTTGTAGAACGGGAACAGAGAAAACAGGTAACAAAAGTAGGGGGAGATTCCCAGTTTCATCGACTTGCTCTGGATTGAGAGTAGTGTTACCGTCTGCGGCCCTGTGATCAGTATTGGTTTTGCCTCCTGGTCGTGTAATGTTGAAGATTGATTGTTTGCAGCGAATTATTCGCCTCTATGAAATACGAATCCGAATTGTTGGCCCCTGCGGGCTGTTTTCCATCGCTTCAGGCCGGGATCAAAGCCGGTGCTGATGCGGTGTATTTTGGTGTGGCCCAACTCAACATGCGAGCGCGTGCGCGGCGGAGCTTTGAGTTGTCGGACATTCCGGAGATTCTGAATATCTGCCACGAGCATGGCGTGAAAGGGTATTTAACCCTCAACACACTCCTTTATGACTACGACGCCAAGGCTGCCAGAAAGATATTGGAAGCCGGAAGGGACGGTCATGTCGATGCGGTGATTCTGGCGGATATGGCGGCGGTTCAAATGGCGAATGAAATGGGACTGGAAGTTCATCTGTCGACTCAACTTTCGATATCCAATTATGAAACCGTCAAATTTTACGCGCCATTCTGCGACCGCATCGTGCTGGCCCGTGAGTTGAACCTGAAAATGATCAAGGGGATTCACGAGCAGATTCTCGAAAATGATCTCCGTGGAAAGAGTGGGCGTCCCATGGAATTGGAGGCGTTCGCGCACGGTGCATTGTGCATTGCGGTTTCCGGTCGCTGCGGCATGTCGCTCTACACCAGTAACGCCTCCGCAAATCGTGGCGCGTGCGAGCAAAACTGCCGCAAGGAATACATCGTCACGGATAAGGAATCAGGACAGCAACTTGAAATCGACAACAACTTCGTGATGTCTCCCAATGACATTTCCACGATTGACTTCTTGGATCAGGTGCTGGATGCCGGGATTCATACTCTCAAGATCGAAGGACGCGGTCGTGCTCCGGAATATGTCGAATCCGTGATCCGAAGTTATCGCGAAGCCATCAATGCTCTGAATGAAGACCGCTATACCCAGGAGTTGGTTGGTGAACTCCAGGGGAACCTTGAAAAGGTCTACAATCGCGGGCATTCAGACGGTTATTACCTCGGTCGGAAACAAGGTTGGAGCAATGCTTATGGCAGCAAGGCATCACGACAAAAAATCGCTGTGGGTTCGGTCACCAATTATTTCTCCAGAATCCAGGTGGCGGAAATCACCGCCACATCAGGAGAACTGAATGTCGGAGACGAATTCAACATCATCGGCAATAAAACCGGCGTTGTGAACGGTGTGGTGGATGAAATCAGGGTTGATGAAAAACCCGTTGAAGGGATCAAGGGGCGTTCTGTGTTTTCGATCAAAGTTCAGGATAAAGTGCGCAGGGGGGATCGATTTTATCTCATGAAACCCGTTCAATCATGATTCAGATCAAACACAAACGCAGCGATTGCATTGGGTGTTATGCCTGCGTGGAGCATGCCCCCAGTTACTGGAAGATGGACGAAGACGGTATGGCTTCATTGATCGAGATTACCCATCGTCACGACCAGATGGAATTCGGCAAGGCGTACGACTGCGATCGGGAGGAATTGGAACGTAGTGTGACAGACTGCCCGGTGTCGATTATTTCGATTTCGTAGTAAGTAGCGACCTTCGCCAGAAGGTGGCGTGGTCTTCGAATGAGGGGAGATCTATGAAGTGACCGACGGGGTTGCCACATTTTTGCAAATGCGGCTGCGGTAGCTGATTTCGCAAGAAAGTGGGATGCCTTTCGAGTTGGCGGATGGTTTTATCCACATTTTTGCAAATGTGGCTACGGGGAGGGGGAGATAGAAATTGTCATGGTTGCCTAACTTGCCGTGATTTCATTTTTTCGCATGCGGAAGACGATTTTAACCACAATGCCGACGTAGAGGATCAGACATAACAGGAGTGGGTATAGGAGCCAGGGGAAGCGTTGCATCAGGTTTTCGGCCAGGTAGGCCTGGGCAAAACAGAGGGGTGCCATGCCGCTTGCTGTGGCCAGCATGACTTGCCAGACTGGGATACGCGTCAATCCCGCGGCGTAGGATATCAAATCCGATGAAGTCAGTGGATTGATACGGAGAAGAAGAATCAGCCAGAATCCCTTTTTTGCCAACATATCTTGGGTTGTTCTCAGTTTTTCAGATGCAAAGTATTTCGTGGCCCAGGATTCTCCAATGCTCCTGGCAGTCGCACAGGCAATGCCTGCTCCCAATGTGTTTCCGATCAGTGAAAGACAACCGCCCAGAAATCCCCCGAAGACAACGCCACCTGGTGCGTAAAGCATGATTCCGGGAATGGGAGCGACCAGAACTTCCACCATGACGCACCCCACGTAAGCAAGAGGTGCGAGTTTGCCAAAACTGTCGAAGAAGATTTTGATCTCTTCCAGTTTCATGGAGGGAGTCAGGTCGGTCTGTAACATGGTCCAAACGATGCCTTGTGAAACCCAGGACCCGATGACAAAACTCAAGGCAAGCAAGAGCATGCTCCAGGTCAGGAGAGGGACTATCCATGCATTGTTTTTCTTCGAATCAAACATTGAGTCTACTATGGCAAAATTTGTCCCGCTGATACTAGTGATCAGAATCGGTGGAATCACGGATAAAGTTTATACGATTCAACACATGAGACGCGCTGGTGACGTGTGCCGGCATCGAATCGGGTGCATCTCATTTATTTCTGCGAATGTAAGTGTGAACCGGGAGCCATTTGGAGTGCGCGTTCCGATGCATCGGAACCGCTTTGGATCTCTCAGGCCAATGCCTCAGCATACTTGTGTCTCGGAATCTAATCCTTGTCCGCTGGCCTCAATTAGAAATAAATGACGCTGTCGGGTATGGGCAGATGTCTCTAAATGAAGCAAATTTTTTGCGTATTCGGAACATATCCAAAGCGGCGCCAAGTCGCACGCATTCCAAAGAATTTCTTGCGTTTATTCTCCTAGAAGGAATACGAAGAAATACACTTTATCACATTTAACCTAGCTCCAATAATCTTGCTTGCCTGACAGCAAAGTTGTTTAAGTGAAGCACCATGATAAAAGGTTCATTATTGGATTCACTCATCGAAATGGAACGTCTGATCCGTTAACATCATCAAAGCAATGAACAAGATTCTCATTTTCATCACAACGTTTTGGATGTTTTCAGCCTTGCATGAGGGGAGGGCTGGAGAGCCAGTTCCGGATAAACCCGCTGTTAATCAGAAGCCTCACATCATCCTGGTGATGGCCGATGATCAGGGGTGGGGGGACACGGGTTACAATGGACATCCTTTCGTTCAGACACCGGCACTCAATGCGATGGCTGAGGATGCATTTGTGCTGGATCGTTTCTATGCAGCCGCGCCCGTCTGTTCACCTACGCGCGCAAGTGTCATGACCGGACGCAATCCCATCCGGGCCAAAGTGCCGAATCACGGCAGGTATATGCGGCCCCATGAGCAGACGATTGCGGAAACCTTGAAATCGGTCGGATACGTCACTGGCATCTTTGGTAAAGTACATTTGGGCTCCGGTCAGCCCGGTTCACCTTGCAACCCGACGGGCATGGGGTTCGACGAATGGGTGATTGGACTGAACTTCTATGACAACGATCCCTACCTAAGTCGAAATGGCAAGATTGAACATCGCCAAGGGAAGGGATCTGTTCTTGCGATGGACGACGCCCTTGCTTTTCTCCACAAGCATAAAGGTGGGGATCAGCCCATGTTCACCGTCATTTGGTTTCCATCTCCTCATGATCCACATCAGGAAGTCCCTGATGGGCCTTCGCTTTATGATGGTGAAAAGCATGCCGGTTATTACCGTGAGATTACATTGTTGGATCAACAGGTCGGGCGATTGCGTCAGGAGTTGAGGACAATGGGCATCGCCGACAATACGATCCTTTGGTATTGCAGTGATAATGGCGGGCTGGTTGAGGCAAGTTCAGGCGGGCGAAAGAGAAAGGGTAGTATTTACGAGGGGGGGCTTCGCATACCAGGCATCATCGAATGGCCCACAAAGCAACTCAAAGGACGCTCCTCCGTGCCTGCCTGTACGTTTGATATCTACCCAACGCTGTTGGCTATGGCAGACATTCCACTCAATGCCCCCCATCCATTGGATGGAATCGACATCAGCGGCATCATGACTGGAGCAATGAAGGAACGAGGGAAACCCATGGGGTTCTGGCATCTGTTTCAACAAGGGCAGTCAACCTGGAGTGATCGAATCCAGAAGGCGATCATGGAAAAACAACTCGCGGGTGCTCCGTTGCCTCATGATGAACATAGAATACGCAAAGATGTGGATGAGTTTCCACAGTTCCCTGAAGAAACCAGCACGGGACATGCCGCCTGGACGGACTGGCCATGGAAACTGCATCGCATCCAAGGCGAAACCTATGAACTCTATCATTTGGTCGATGACCCCATGGAATCGAAGGATCTTTCTAAGGACCCGCGATATGCCCAGCGGTTTGAAGGAATGCAAACGGAACTGGAACAATGGATGCGTTCGGTTGTGCGTAGTATCAACGGGGAAGACTATCAAGCGACTGATTTGAAGTAATGAGTTGCCCAGCTTGAATTCCTTAGTGTCTTAGTTGCTTTGTGTGAGTCTGATTGATCTCTCACAAAGGCACAAAGCCACGAAGATTGCTACTGTTTATTCGACCTCTGGTTCAGGTTCCAGAAGTTCCAGTCCATAGTTTTCTCCTTTTTCGACCGCTGGAATCCCTACAGCCATCCATTCGGGTTCTGGAGCATCTTTGAGGTAGTGATCGAAGAACTGTTGCATGCGGATGGCAAAATCGAGTCGGTTTTCACTCCCCATGACCCAGTGGGGATCTCCGTTGTAGTTTAGAAGCCACGCCGGTTTTGCCAAACGTCTCATTGCGACAAATAACTCGATGCCCTGATACCAGGGAACCGCTCCATCTTCGTCATTGTGGAGAATCAGCAAGGGTGTGTTGATTTTGTCAGCTTCGAAGAGAGGTGAGTTGGCGATGTATTTGTCACGAGCATTCCAGAGCGAATCACCGATACGGCTCTGGGTGCGTTCGTATTGAAACATGCGGCTCAATCCCGATCCCCACCGGATGCCTCCATAGGCGCTGGTCATGTTGCTGACAGGAGCTCCGGCTTCAGCGCATGCAAACATATCCGTCTGCGTGACCAGATAAGCCGCCTGGTATCCACCCCAACTGTGCCCCTGCATGCCGATCCGTTCTTCGTCAATGAATCCCAGGTCCACAACAGCTTGTGTGCCCGAAAGCACCGAGTTAACCGCGCTTGGGCCTGGTTCACCGGTTGTGTAGGGGATGTCAGGGACAAATAACACATAACCCCGGCTGACATAGAAACTGAAATTGATGATCGACCTGCCCGCGGCTGGCGCATAGTAGCTATGGAGATTGTCGGATCGGCGTTCGTAGAAATACACGAGAAGCGGGTATTTTTTTGCAGGATCAAAATGGTCGGGTTTATACAACAATCCGTCCAACAACTGACCATCGTTGGCCTCCCAATGAATCAGCTCCACATCTCCCCACGCGTATTCATCCTGATGCGGGTTGATGTCACTGATGCGTTTGATTGTATTGAAATCCGTTGTGCTGGTCCAAATGTCCGGACAACGACGGAATGTGTTGCGTCTGAACGCGACGTCGTTTGAGTCGCGCGCCTTGGTGATGCCGTTCACGCTTTCGTTCAGCATGATCAATTGCCGTAGCCTGGATGAGGAATTGTCTGTCGGAGTTTCTGAGGTGGCTGAAGAGGCCTCGTCGATTGCTTCTGGTTTAAGAACATAGTAGCCGCTTGCTTTGGTTTTTTCATTGAAGGCAGACAGGATCAGATCTTGATCCGGATCAATGGAACGGGCCTCCTTATCAAGTTGCACGAAACGAAATCGAATGGACTGTTCGCGTCCCCGGCCTTCGGTCAGGCAAATGGGGGCATCCTTGCCGGTGGGATCAAGCTGCCAAATATCAAAACGATCATAAATCAGAAAGGCCGCATCGTCCTTAAGCCAACCTGCGCTGCCATAGGAACCGGGTAGTGATGGGGTGTCATGAAGTTCGTTTTGCAACGGAAATTCGATGCCTTGACTGATGTTGACTGGTGCGTGATCGGGAGATGCGGGGCTGGCGTACCATTGACGCTCTTCCGGATCAAACCAGGTGATAAATTCTCCCTCTGGGGAAAGTCTTCCACTGGCCCGGCTTTTTTCAAGGATCAGATGACGTTTGCCGGTATGAAGGTTGACCAGCCAGGTGTCTTGCAACCCGGGGCGATCCCAGGACAACGCTTTCCGGTAAGGGATGTCACTGACGCCCGCGGCCAGGTCTGAAGTAGATCGTCTGTCGATTGAAATCGAAGGAAGCTCTTTGTCTGCCAACTGAACGATTTCTTTTGTATTCAAATCAAAGACAGCCGTATAGCTCCGGCGTTTTTCCTTGTCCGCCTCCAGAAGCTGTTGTGGTTGCAGGAGGGGATCTTGCCAATGCCAGATATCCAGCTTGGCTTTCTTTTCCTCTTCATCTTCCTCTTTCGAGGCGTTGGATGCTTTATCTTCAGCATTGGCCCGTTCCTCATGAACCGCTTCGGGGATGGGGGCTGTAAAAAAGAACAAGCGTTGACCATCCTCGGAAAAGTATGGAGTGGATTCAGAGGATACCCACCACCCTTCAGGAATGCCTGCGCTCGCTTCTTTCGCGATCAGTTCTGCTTGCTTTGATGGGGAACTCCAATGGTATAATGACCAACTAGATGTCTTGGCATCATAATCCTCACTATCAGTCACGAATGCCAATGATTCGCCGGCTTCATTGAAGGAAAGTCGTTTGAAATTGCCCAAGCCGGAAATGATCTGGTTCAGTGTTTGTGTTTTTAAATTCAAAACAAACACACCGTCTTGAGTGGACGTGCCTGAATCGGAAGGATCGCTTTCCTTTGCTGCATCCGTTTTGTTTTTTTCCGGCGCATCGATGGATGTCGCGAAAGCCAACATGTTCCCATGTTTTGAGAAGACGTAACTCACCACATCCGCAAAGCGGCGTTCTTCTTTGGTATGTAAATTACGAACCACCAGAACGGTTCCTGGTTCTTTTTTCTTTTTCTCGGGAGAGTCATCATGTTCGGATAGTTTTTCATCCGGTTTGTCCGTTGATTCCTCTTCCGGGGTTTGTTCTTCGGCGAGTTCAGGATGATTGGATGGTTCTTTCTCCCCCCGCTTTTTCAATTTTAATGGTTTCGAGGGGAGGCGGAGACCTTCAGGTGTGATTTCGTACGTTTCTGTCACATCAGATTTCAGTTCCTTAGCACTCTTTGGTTTGAGTGGGGGCTCCAGTAAATATGCCAACCATTGACCCTTTTTTTCCGGGATGGAATAGGACTTGATGCGTTCGGCTAGAAAGGATTCTCCTGATTGCAGATCGAGCACTTCCAGTGCGGGCTTGGGCATTTCCTCCGGTTTCGCCTTCTCCTTCTTTCGTTTCTTAACCTGCTCTGGATCCGGCGCGATTTCGTAGATCACCCGTTTGGAATCAAACGAAAATTTGGCGGTGCGCCCGCGGACAATCCTGTATTCCTTAACGCCTCCATTTTTGCGAATCACCAGCGTCGGGTCACCGTCCGCTTTCCCGCTGTTGATGGTATACAGGATCCATTGCCCGTCATTGGAGAGCTGAAACGTTGATATCGTGTTCCAACGGTCGTAGTCGGCATGGTCAAGTGGCTGTTTGATTTCATCAGCCAAGGTCGTTGCAATAAATAATAACAAAACGGAGGAATACAAACTGAGACGACTCGTGTCGCGTTGCATTATAGATCCTTTTTGGTAGTCCATTTCAATTTACTCGATATAGTTGCCGGAACGGGAAGTCAACGAATTTTACCCACAGGAATTCTGAGTAAAATGTGTAAACAAATTTCCATGCAGCTTTGAAAAGTTGCATGGTTCCGGTATTTTGTCGGTTTTATATCATTAAATCTTCAGTTTTCTCGGTGGCTTTGGAAGGTGTTTTTCAAACCGTACATGGCCAGGTGGGAATTTGCTTGGGATGTTGCGAGGTTTTTAAGGCAAGGGTAGTGGAACGGTCTGACCTGCTTGCATTTTGTGATGACTGAGGCTTGCTGTAACAGCTTTGGGAGGTTAGAGTAACTTCGATTGGTCATGATCGCATCTCAAACCAGTTCGGAAAAAGCAGAGCAACGTACCGTACCTGATTCATTGTTGGAGAAGGGGCGTTCGTTGATTGTGGAACACAGCGATTGTTTTTGGTATTTTCATCCCGATGCCAGAATTGAAACTTGGAACGATCTGCGTTTGATTGTCAAAAAACTTCGTCAACATGGCAATCGAAACGCCTGGTACGCCGCTCAGGACTTAAATCAATGCCTCTTACAGTATTCCAAAAAAAGATCCTAAATATCCTCTCAGGTACTCGGTCCGAAGCCAGCCATTTTGCCGGAGGTATTGTTTTGCACGGGAAGGAGAATTCCTCACGGTATTCCCGTGATTTTGACATCTTTCATGATGTTGTTTCAGAGGTGACGCGTGCAAGTGAAACAGATTTTCAACGACTGAAGCAGCAGGGGATACAAATTGTTAAGGTATCGCCTCATGGTGAATGGGAAAAGCCTGCCTCATTCCGTAAGGCTTCTATTACTCATGAAGGTGAAACACTCGAGATTGACTGGGCTGCTGATTCCGCATTTCGGTTTTTTCCTGTCGAAAAAGACGAAATATTCGGATGGAGATTACACCAGTTTGACATAGCCACAAATAAGGCTCTGGCGCTTGCATCCAGAACGGAAACTCGAGATTATCTTGATATTATTCAATTGCAGAATGATTTCCCCTTATCATCTATTTGTTGGGCTGCATGTGGAAAAGATCCCGGTTTCACACCTGTTTCCTTACTTCAAATGATGAGGCGCTTTGCGAAAATTGACCCTTTGGAACTGGATTTAATATCCGCCCGCAAGTTGGATCCACGAATTCTCAAGGATACTTGGATTACAATGAGTGATCAGGCTCTAGAGCAGATGGAATCTCTTGCGGATCAACAACCGGAGATTGAGATCGGTGTTGCGTTTGTCGATAAATCTGGAAAGCCAGGATGGATAGGGGAGGATCCGTCGCTCTGCATTCATCACCCATCCCTTATGGGATGCTGGCCGATGTTAAAGTAGGTCCCTACTTTTATTCCAATGGACCATAAATGGGGCGGTGTTTGGTGTAGCCGCCGTCGACTGTCAAAACTTCGCCCACCGCCCAGCATTGTTCCGCCCAGAAATAGGATGTGGCAGCGGTGATATGTTCGGGTGCTGTCAGCCCACCGATGGGCATGGTGTCTTCCACTGCCTGCAGGCGTCCGGCTGAAATGGGGTTTTGTGCGGCCATCGGGCCTCTCAGGGGAGAGGGGGCCAATCCATTGAGGATCAGTGAGTGTTTTTCAAGAAAGTGCCGTCCCTGCAGGGTGAGCAGATTCATGAGTCCCCCCTTGGACTCTTCGTAGGCAGCGCTGGCACGACCTTCAGAGCCCACGGTGGCGGAAGTGGACAGGATCAGGACACCGCGGGCCCGTTGAGTGAAAGCCTTCGCATTGACGGCCTGTTTGAGGAGATTGTGTGCGCCCCACAGATTGACTTCGCAGGCTTTCATGACGGTATCCTTGTCCAGTTCCTCGGGAGGTGTCAGCGGGCAGGGGGAGATGCCGGCTGTGTGTTGCAGGTAGTCGATGTCCCGGCGTCGTTGGAATAAGGCTGCGACTTCAGATTCATCTGCAATGTTCAAACTTTCAGCTACGACTTCCGTCTTGCCTTCAGACTGGTTTTGAAGGGTTGCCGCAAAATCGGCCAGGGACGTTTTATCCGTTCCCACCATGATTTCAGTGGCATGGTCTACCAAAATTAATTGTTTGGGTTTGAGCCACGCGAGGGCGGTCCTGGCCATGTGTTGGCCCATGAGGCCTACCCCTGTGATCAGGATGGTCGAGTTTTCGCGGTGTGAAAAGGGTGCGTTATTCATTTTGTCCTATGACATAACCCTTGTGGGAATTCTGGTCGATAAAAATGTTTATGACACTCGAGTGGAGCACTCCTTGGTAACCGAATCATTGACCTGATCCGCATTTCCCAGAAAATGTGTGACCTCGGTTGAGTTATGGTAAATGCCTGAATTGATCTTGTGCTTGACCGGTTATTCCCATTCAGGAGCAGGTGGAAAGTGCATTACCTAAAACAAACTTCGTCGACAAAGTTTGCCAGTTAGCCAAGGACTGGAGGGGTAGGCCTGTGACTCAAGGCATTGTCAAAGCCATGACAGCATAACAAGTGCTGCTGTAGGTAATGAAATGATAACGATCCGTGTTCAATGACCGGGTCCACCAGCGTCCTGAGATGCGCTGGTGATGTTTGAGCCACGACAGACCACGTGCGAGTGTTGGATTTGATGGTTCGACTCCATGCAGACGAAGCACCATGCATATCAAGCCGGTCATATGACCGTCGCTTTCCGGGTGTTCAAAGTTTGGTTCGGATCGAATTTTTTGAGCCCTCGAACCGTTTCCCCAGTGTTCAGGCGATGCGAAGGATCGAAGTGCCCAGCCTCCGTCTTTCTGTTGATGGGAACTTACAAAGGATACCAAGTTATCTTTTGAAAAATCATGCTGTAATCCGGGCCAATAGTGTTCGGCCCAAGCCAGTAAAACTTGGGCGTAGGCATGGGGTGGCGGTGTGTTTATCAGATACTGTTTCAGATTTTGAATGGATGGGCCCAGCGATGCATCGGAACGCATTCTATCCAACCAGCCCGGTGCAGTTGCCACTGCTATGGCTGCCACGGTGGCGGCATGATATGAACTGGATTCCAGTGGAGGCCAACAATCGTCGTTTCCGAAAGAACCATTTTTGGATTGGGCTTTGAACATCAGGGCGATTGAGCGATCCGTTTCCTGGGTGCAATCACCCGTTACATGGAGGTCCCAAGAGGCTAATCCAGCCGCCAGATAGGCCAATTGCGTGGGTTGAATGCCGCTCTGCAATAAATCAGTTTCTTCCTGTTCCAAGGTTGCCAGTTCTTCAACAAAAAAAGAACGTATCGATGCATCCGGAGGTCCGGCGATGGAAGTCAAGCTGGGGCGAATCATCATGTAGGAACCGTTTGTGTGACAACTGATGCACTGCTTGCTCGTTGTCCAGGCCCTGGCTCCGTCGTCCAGATGTTTTAATGCGGTATTCAGGGACCAAGGCTTGGCGATAGGTTCTTCTGCACTGGCTGAAGAAATCTCAATGGGGCCTTCGTTGTATTGAAAGAATTCTTCTTCCTCTGCCAACAGGCTATGAACAAAACACACTGTTAGTATCCATAGTTGGAGATTAAATCCTGGAATTGGAAATGTCATCACTAAGCGAATCTAATGTTTTCCTTCACTTTTTGCAATCGGGAGAGGGATGGAGACATGCGCATTTTCTTGAACCACATGTTTGCCAAACCTATGCAAACCGTGTATTTCTGTCTCCTGTTTGTTTTTAAAGAGCGATACAATCAAAAATATGTCCGAACCGACGATCATCTACACTAAGACCGACGAGGCTCCAGCCTTGGCCACCTATTCCCTTTTGCCTATCATTCAGGCATATACGCACTCTGCCGGAGTGCGTGTTGAAACCCGCGATATTTCACTGGCGGGCCGCATCATTGCACGCTTTCCTGAACACCTTAAAGAAGATCAACGCATAGGCGATGCCCTCAATGAGCTGGGTGAGCTCGCCAAAACTCCCGATGCCAACATCATCAAGCTCCCCAATATCAGTGCCTCTCTGCCGCAATTGAAAGCGGCTATCAAAGAGTTGCAGGCAAAGGGATACGCTCTTCCGGATTACCCAGAGGAGCCCAAGTCCGATGATGAACGTGAGATCAAGGATCGATACGACAAGATCAAGGGAAGTGCCGTCAATCCGGTTTTAAGGGAGGGCAATTCAGATCGCCGAGCTCCCCAAGCCGTCAAGGCGTATGCACGTCAGAACCCACATTCCATGGGCGAATGGTCCAAAGAATCTAAAACCCGTGTGGCAACCATGGAAGCGGGGGATTTCAGGTCGAATGAGAAATCGGTGACGGTTACCGAACCGACCGACGTCAAAATCGAGTTTGTGGACGGCGAAGGACGTGCGACTGTTCTGAAAGAAAAAACGGCCCTGTTGGCCGGTGAGGTAATCGATGGGACCAAGATGAGCCGGAAGGCGCTTGTTCAATTCCTGGAAGCTCAGATTGCGGAGGCCAAGCAGCAAGGGGTGTTGTTTTCGCTTCACATGAAGGCCACCATGATGAAAGTGAGTGACCCCATTATTTTCGGTGTTTGCGTGGAGGTGTTTTTCAAGGAGCTTATCTCAAAATACGATTCGGAACTTGAAAAAATCGGAGTTGATTTTCGGAATGGTTTCGGAGATCTGCTGGCTCGCATGGAAGAACTTTCACCCGAGACACGAACAGCTCTCGAGGCGGATATTACCACTGCTTTTTCAGAGGGCCCCGGCTTGGCGATGGTGAACTCGGATAAGGGCATCACCAATCTTCACGTCCCCAGCGACATCATTATTGATGCCTCCATGCCCGCCATGATCCGCTCTTCCGGTCAGATGTGGAATGCAAAGGGTGAGTTGCAGGATACCCTGGCTGTCATTCCCGATAGTTCCTATGCCGGGGTCTATCAGGCAACCATAGAATTCTGTCAGGAGCACGGCGCTTTTGATCCGACCACCATGGGAACGGTTCCCAATGTCGGTTTGATGGCGCAGAAAGCTGAAGAATACGGTTCGCATGACAAGACGTTTCAGGCTCCCGGAGACGGACACATTCGTGTGACCGATGCCGCCGGCAATGTTCTGTTGGAACACGCTGTGGAGGAAGGGGACATTTGGCGCAGTTGCCAGACCAAAGATGCTCCGATCCGTGACTGGGTGAAGTTGGCTGTTAATCGTGCACGCGCGACGGGGTGGCCCGCTGTGTTCTGGCTGGACGAACAACGTGCGCACGACGCCCAATTGATCGAAAAGGTCAACAGCTACCTGAAAGATCATGACACCGACGGGCTTGATATCCGGATCTTGTCTCCTGTGGATGCAACACGATTCTCATTGGAACGTATCGCAAAAGGGGAAAACACCATTTCGGTGACAGGCAATGTGCTGCGTGATTATCTCACGGATCTGTTCCCCATTCTGGAAGTGGGAACCAGTGCGAAGATGCTGTCCATCGTGCCGCTTATGAATGGCGGAGGGTTGTTCGAAACCGGCGCTGGGGGGTCCGCTCCCAAGCATGTGCAGCAATTTGAAGCTGAGAACTACTTGCGTTGGGATTCACTCGGAGAATTCCTGGCCCTGGCGGTATCGTTGGAACACCTCGCCAATGTTCACGATAATCCCAAAGCCAAAATTCTTGGAGCCGCTCTCGACAAGGCAACTGAAAAACTCCTTTCCGAAAACAAATCTCCAACCCGACGTCTTGGCGGTATCGATAATCGTGGCAGTCACTTTTACATTACCCTCTATTGGGCGGAGGCGCTGGCGGGGCAGGATGAAGATGTTTCATTGAAGGAACTCTTTACTCCTATTGCCGGGGAATTGGTCAAGCACGAAGATCAAATTGTTGAAGAGTTGCTGAAAGTTCAGGGTTCGACGGTGGATACAGGAGGCTATTATCAGCCTGATGACTCCAAGACTTCAGCAGCCATGCGGCCTAGTGAGACTCTGAATAAAATTATTCAGAACCTTTCCTAAATCGCGAATTGGCCACGCTTTGGCAAGTGCAGCTACGCTGACAAGGGTAGCTGCTTTCGCCAGAAGGTGGCGGCCACTTTTTGGCTAGCGCGTCTACGTATTTGCCCTAGATGATTGGTTGGATTTGGAACGAGATTTGACCATCTTGGAGAATGTCAAGACAGGTAACATTTCATAAATCGACTTATCCGGATACGGTTGAGAACAAGATTAAGGACAGCATTTCCAAATATCGTCTGCCGGCCAGTTTATTGTATGAATCGGTTGGGCAGGCAAGCAGGTGGTTGAATTATGCGCGAGCCTGGTCACCTGTTCACCGGGACAAGGAAATCAATCAACTATACAACTCCCTCTATCAATCAGTCTTGAGTGAGTTAGATGGAGAGGCATTTCATTACCTGAGTTTTGGGTGCGGAGATGGCCTCAAGGACGAATCTTTTTTGCAACTGGCCAAAGCAAGAAAATCAGGTCCGGAAGTGACTCTGATGGATGTGAGTCCAGCCCTGATTCTCCGTGCCGCGCAGAGACTGAATGCCTGGAACCCACGATTGCTGGTTGTCGATCTTGAGTCAAAACCGGGTTTGCCTGAATGTGGCGAACAAATTTGCGATCACAAATGCCTGATATCATGCCTGGGTATGTTGCCAACACTGGGCCATAAACAACTGTTGCCTTATTTGTCCTCTGTTCTTAGTGAGAAGGACCAACTCATTCTGTCAGCCAACCTTTCACCGACTGAGACCGATGAAGACAAAGCAAACATCAAACTTCAATATGACAATCCGGAGGCTCACGCCTGGTATGCAGGAGTCTTATTGGAGCTGGGATTACAAAGAACCGATTTTATGTTGGGATGCAGATTGGAGTCTCTCCAAGAATTAACCGGAGCTTACCGCATCGTCGTTCATGCCCGAATGCTTCGAAAACTTGAACTGCCAGTGTGCGGCGAAACTTATCTCCTGGAAGCTGAAGAGCAATTGGAGGTTTTTCGATCCGAGCGATGGACTCCTGCTGCCTTGCGCAATCGCCTGAAAGAACTGGGGTTGAACATGGCTCATGCAATGGAATCCGATGATTGCCAAGAAGGGGTTTACTGCATAGTAAAGGGCTAAGTTTAGCCTTTGATGAATGTGGCGATCCCATTGCAGTGTGAAAATGCTTCCGATGTTCTGAGGTTTGAAAAAGGATTACGTCCCGTGTGCCGGATTACCCTGCCGATAATGGATTTCATGTTTTTGGGCTGCGTCCTCTCAGAGACCTTTCTTGATCTTGTTATTATTTTCATCATACTCGTACGGAACCTTGGGACTGTGATATGAATAAGAAAAAGAGTAGGAGAATGGTGTGTCGAAACGGGGTCTCGATACTTTTCTCATCCGTGCTGTTATTGGGGGGCGCTGCTTTGAACACTGATGCTGCCGCGCAGGATGTAAAACCCTGGAGGCCCAGCAAGAGTGTCATTGAAAGAGTCTCAAAACGACCGGGATTTAACTACGATGAATCCAAAGTGCCCGATTACACCCTTCCTGATCCACTGATCGCTGAAGGTGGTTCCTCTGTCTCGACGGCCCAACAATGGAATGAGTCCCGTCGAGAGGAAATCCTGAATCTATTTCGAGACACAGTTTATGGCAGGCGCCCAGGTGCAGACTATGAACTGGGGTTCGAACAGACAGCCCACGATAGTCATGTCCTCGGTGGTAAAGCCAGCGGACGAAGCATGATTGCAAGAGTGTCCATCGGTGAACGTTCTTTTTCATGGCCTTTTGTCCTGTTTCTGCCAAAGGAAGTGAAAGGGCCGGTGCCGGCGGTCATTCTTATCAATAACCGATATTTCATCCCTTTGGACAAGGCTGCCACGGAGCATGACCCGTTCTGGTCCGTGCAACAAATCATTGATCGGGGATATGCAACGGCATCTTTTCATACCTCGCATGTTGATCCTGATAATAAGAATGGTTACGCAGATGGCATCCGATCCTTTTTCGCCAACGGCGCACCACCCGAAGACAACGCATGGCGCAGCCTGTCTGCCTGGGGTTGGGCTGCCAGCAGGATTTTGGATTACATGGAAACGGTGGATGAAATCGATGCTGGTCGAGTGGCCGTCGTCGGGCATTCCCGTGGCGGAAAAACATCCCTCTGGGCTGCCGCTGAGGATACACGTTTTGCGATCGGGTATAGCAATAATTCGGGGTGCGGAGGTGCGGCTCTGTCTCGTCGTGCCTATGGAGAAACAGTGGCGCGGATAACCAGCAGCTTTCCACATTGGTTCTGTCCTCCTTTTGCAGCTTACGGAGGGAATGAAAGTGATCTGCCGGTCGATCAACATGAATTGATCGGGCTGATCGCTCCAAGAGGTGTTTATGTCACCAGTGCAGATGAAGATCTGTGGGCGGATCCGAAAGGGGAGTACAGCTCCATCGTTGCGGCGGCGCCTGTTTTCAAATTGTTGGGCAAATCGTCGATTACCGAATCTCAAATGCCCCCTCTGAATCAACCTCGAGTGGTCGGTCAGACCGGATATCATATCCGATCGGGTGAACACAATCTGAAAGACCAGGATTGGAAATGGTTTCTGGACTTTGCTGACTGGGTGTTGAAGTAATCGGACAGTAGGTCGAATCAGATGATCATGAAAATGACTTTGAATTTTCCCAACATGCTTTTGACCGCATGCCTTCTCTGCTCGACAGGCTTTGCTCGGGCCGAGAGTTTGGAGTCGGGCCGCACGCAGTCCACAGTGAAGATCGCTGCCGTGCAAATCAGCGGTTATGACAAAGGGGATTTGCCGCGGGATGGATACGACGTTGTTGAAACGATTTTACCCTACATCCATCGTGCGAAAAAAGATAGCGCGGAGCTGGTTGTTTTTCCCGAATATGTGCTGGGACACATTTCGGTTCCGGGTCCTGAAACAAAGCGCATTTCTGCCGCGGCGGATGCGCATGATATTTACGTGATCGTTGGCTGCTGGGAGGCGCTTGACGAGACGCAATATGCGAACACCGCTTTGATCTTTGATCGCAATGGAAACATTGCCGGCAAATACAATAAAACACATGCAGCCGTCGATCATTTTGAAGGGAAACCTGCATGGTCGCGTCCTCCTTCCGGCAAGGACCGTGATTGGTTTTTGGAAAACGACCCGGAATGGACCATGAAGCGAGGAGAGGATCTCCCCGTGTTCGAATTTGACTTTGGGCGCGTCGGGATCCTGACCTGCTACGACGGTTGGTTTCCCGAGAGTTTTCGAGCGCTGTCGCTCAAGGGAGCTGAATTGATCGTGTGGATCAACGGCCGGCGAGGTTCGGTGGAAGATTTTATAGTGAAATCGGTGATGTTTCAAAGTCATGTGGCCATGGTGACCACCAATCAGGCATATGGAGGCGGCACCATGATTGGAACCTTGCCAGCGCGGATCCTGTCGAATTGTCCAGCAGGTGAGGAGGCCTACATTTCGGCTGAAGTGGATTTTGCCAGAATTCGTAACATTCGACAATCCAGTCGCAATTTTCAGCAGCGTCGACCGGATTTGTATGATGCCGTAACCACGGTGTCAAAGCCTTAAGGGCTTATCGATTTTGCTCGCTAAATGGGCGGCTAAATCCTAGGTTGCTTGTGTGGACGGGGCTGTGATCCAATTCAATCGCATCACCAAGATTTATCAGGACAAGCAGGTGGCCTTGGCGGATGTTTCATTTGATATTCCTGCAGGTGCCACCGTGGGATTGTTGGGGGCCAACGGATCAGGGAAATCCACTGCCATTGGTATGGCGCTCGGACTCCTGACACCGAGCGCTGGTGAGGTGAAGGTGTTTGGTTCACGGATGACTCCGGGTGCCAAATCGCTTCGTCAACGCCTCGGGTTTCTCTCAGACGACCCTTCATTCCCCAAGGATCTCAACGCCATCCAATACCTGACGTTTGTCGGTCGCTGTTTTGGACTTTCCCGTCTTGAGCAGAAAGCGAGGATTGGCACGCTGTTACGTACGGTTGGGCTGACTGATGACGCCAGTCGGAGAATCGGGGGGTATTCGACCGGTATGAAGACACGTCTGGGCGTTGCTGCTTCATTGATGAACCACCCCGATATTTTATTCTGGGATGAACCCACCGCCGGGCTCGATCCGATCAGTCGGATGCAGACTCTGGACCTGCTGGAGAAGTTTCGAGGTAATAAAACCGTCCTGTTGAGTTCTCACATCCTGGGGGATATTGATCGTGTGTGTGATCGCTTGCTGGTTCTCAACAAAGGACAATTGCTCTTCAACGGACCGCGTGCCGATTTGGAGAACATGTTGCCTCATCGTTTGCTGGATCTGCGAGTTGGCGCTTTTCCCGAACTTTTTTTGGAGGAGTTGGAAACAAAATTAAAGCGTCAGTTATTCAGCCAGGAACCAGGCAGAATTCGCATCGAACTCGATGCCGAAGAAGTGGTCGGTGAGGTGGTCGACAGGGTGCTGGATTTGGCTCGCAGGCATCATGTCACGGTTTCCGGTATTAATTCCATCGGCCGTCAGTTGGAGGATGCGTATTTGAAATTGATCACTGAAGATGAATTCAGTGGCTTCGATCGCACAACGACCTGAAGAAGTCATGAATGAGAACGATCATCCTACTGAGACCTCGAAGGCATCTCCCGGTGCGAAATTAACGGACTCCGCTTCTGTCGTCGGGCCTGGTCGCTGGAGAACGATTTGGATTCTGGCGGGCATTGATATGCGTTCCATGCTGGGTTCCTGGTTGGTGCGTGGGTTCTTCCTGATCAGCGCGGCAGTGTCGGTTCTGGCGTTGAAGGGGATGCAAGCCGAGCAAAAGATCGCCAGTCAAATGCTCGAAGCCGTGTATGCATCCTACGTTGTGCTTTGGATGCATGCCGTTATCTTTATAGCAGGAGGCGCGTTATCGCGGGAACAACACTGCCTGAACGACGCCATCCTCAGCCGGGGGATCACCCGGGGCGAATATCTTGGGAGCAAACTGCTGGCACGTTGTGCGATGATTTCCATTCTTATCGTTGGAGTGCTGCTCCCGGCCAGTTTCTGGGCTATCAGACAGGATCAATTGGTGCGTACGGAAACGGGGCATCTTTCAGCACGCGCAGAAAACACCAAGGTCGAAGCGTGGGAGCCCAACAAGATATTTTCCAAGATCGACGGCGCCATCCTTTCCATGGAACTCGAGGTAGGCGATGCCGTGCAGGCAGGGGATGTGCTGGCATTGATCGATGATCGCAATCTGTTCCAACGATTGGAACGCGAACGTCGTGAAGCGGAAAACGCCGCCCAGGAGTTTGAGAACGCTCGGCGGCGGGCGGAAAACGCAGATCGGGCTGTTGCCCAAGCCCAGGAGGACCTGTCTCGCGCCGAGCGAAGCCTGCAGGCGAAGGACTTGTTGACCAAGTTCGAACAGGCAGATCGAGCGGCGGATATGCGTATCAGTAAACGCGCCTTGAAAAATGCCGAGAACGATCAACGCGTCTCGCAAGACGCCATCGCAATTGCCGAGCGCGCCTTGCAGACATCCGAAGCGAAGATCCTCGAAACAAGAAAACTCTTGAGCCACGCCACCGTGACAGCGCCGATTGGTGGTTACCTCACCGAGGTGCTGGTACGCCCATCCCAATACGCGGCGATTGGTTCTCATATGTTCACCATCGCTCCGATGAACGGATATCAGTTGCGCGTTCCCATTTATAATTTCAACGAATTCAAACGTCTTAAAGAAGGGTTGCAGGCTTTCATTACCATTCAGGGCATCGAATATGAAGGAACGATCGATCGGCTGGGTGCCATGACTGAGGCGGATCGATGGGGACGACAAAGCAACTATGTCATCGTTTGGTTCGAAGGTGATGAAACGCCGGGGCTTCTCGGGTTGAATGCCGATGTTCGGATTGTGCTGCCACCACCTGAATCAAAAAAGCCCAATCGTGCGCAAGCCGTGTTGAATGCTTTGACGGGGCATGGTGAGGATGATTTGGGAACCCGGACAGCATCCGTCACTCCGTTCTGGATGTTGATCACCCTTGGTAAACTCATTTCCTGCGCTGTCATGGTGACGACTTTGACCCTGATGCTGACAGTGCTTTTCCGTAATGCATTGATTTCCATTCTGGGTACCATCGGTTTGTGGCATGTATCGAATCTGGGGTTCGATTTTGCAGGTCTTCCGCAATTATCCTATCTGGAGATTCTACGCACCATGGACAAGGTGCTCGGGGGTATTGTGGCACCCTGGGATGAGATTGCCACTATTGCATGGATGTTGGGATTTGCTGCTTTCTTTTCCGCCATTTCACTCGTGATGTTTATTCTCAAGGATCCACCCAAATGACATGAATGCGTCTTTGCTCAATACGATATCAACGAACGTATGCGCCGGAATGACTATAATGGGGATGGGGGTGTTAGTGGTGTTTGAAAGCCTAAACGTTTCCCTGAAGTATCCAAAGCGGTATCAAGCTACCGCATTCCAAAAGTGCGGCCGCCTCATGCGGACCTTTTTGCATTTCGCCGAGATCCGCAGTGCGGGCCAGTTATTGGTTGCCGCCTGTTTGTTGGGGTTCTTGAGATGGACTGATCCTCTTATTGCCCAAGGGGGAGATTCCTTCACTCCGCCTGTTACGATGATTGAAGGATCCGAGCGGTTGGAGGAATGGGATGTTGTCTGGTTGTCCGGTGGTGAAAGCGTCCGAGGAAAGGTCCTGAATGCCACGCTGGACATTCACACATCCTATGGATCATACACGCTACAAAAGGATTGGTTGGCGGGGCTCAGGATCGATGCAGGGCCGGGGCATGCGGATCGGGTTAAAACCGCCAATAGAAACCTGTTTGTTGGCTTTATTAACGATTCCATTCAATTCGAATCGGAATCTGGAGAGAATCAAGAGTGGACAAAGGATAGGATCGATCACATCGTATTTCATCGCCGAGCGGAAGAATCATTGCACGAAGCATCCGGATCTTACGTTCTCCTGGAGAACGGGGATTTGATCAGCGGGGAATTGCAGAAATGGCTTCCATTCATTCCATTACCCAATCAACGCGCCTCCATTCGAGTCGAGGATATCGAACTTGTGCAATTTGCGCACGAATCCCGAACACTTCGAATCCTGTTGCAGGACGGGAAGGAAATCTCCACTGGCTGGCCACAGGAAGCGATTCGCATTCGACTCGATTTGGGCCCTGAGTGTGTTCTTCCCATATCCCATGTGCAAACCCTGTACATGAACACCAAAACCCTTCCTTGGGTGGTTCGCAAAGCATTTGACGAAGTGGATTCCATTTCTGGGGATGATCTTGCACATCCTCCGGCTCCGAGTCCCAAAGGAATGGTGTGGGTGCCGCCCGGACATTTTCAAATGGGGAGCTCTTTGATCGAGAAAGGGCGCGATCCAGACGAAGATCCGTTGACAGAGGTTCGAATCACACAGGGTTTTTGGATGGGGGAACATGAGGTCACACAGGGTGAATACCAGGAAATCATGGGCTCGAATCCGAGTGGTTATCGAGGATCTTTGGATCTGCCGGTCGAGAAAGTGACTTGGAACGAAGCTGTCGCGTATGGTGAAAAACTGAGCGCCAGGGAGCGAGAAGCAGGGCGGTTGCCTCCGGGCTTTATCTATCGATTACCCACGGAATCGGAGTGGGAATACGCCTGCCGGGGTGAATCCATGACCCGCTTCCATTATGGCGATGATCCTTCCGAAACAGAACTGACGACCTATGCCTGGTTCATTGAGAACAGTCAATCCACCACTCATCCAGTTGCCCAGCTCAAGCCAAACGCGAGGGGACTCTATGACATGCACGGCAATGTCTGGGAATGGTGTCAGGATATCTGGCAAGACGCTTACCCAGGAGGAGAGGTCCGGGATCATGTTGGAGAAGGTAAAGGATGGTTGCGTGTGGCACGCGGAGGATCCTGGCTATACTCTGCCGCGCATTGTCGGTCTGCCAACCGGGATAGTTATGGACCAAACAACCGATGCAGTGACATCGGCTTCAGAGTTGTTTTAGGGGCAGAATGACCATCAGATTCATTGCGGGGGGCGAACAATTCAAAAGCGTTCCATCAACTAACCCTATTAATTTTCCCTGTGTTTTGAAATTGATCGCTGGTTTCTTTTTCGGCAGTTTTCTGGTGATTTATGCGCTTGCAAAGTTACCGTTATTTTAAAGCCAGAGTGATCTTTGTCGCGGTGCTCATCAGTTTTATGGGAAGCATTGCGGGGGCTCAGCTTGAGCTGGCAGGATTGGGGGTGACGCCTCATGTTCAGTCTTTCAACATGCGTTACCGCCGTGATCCTGATCCCGAGTTGGGAGCGCGGGTGGAGCTTTTTTTGCGGAATCAAGACCAGGTGCCGTTGATCATGGGGCCTGAGTTCCCGGCGACCTTCGATGGTCAGAGTGCTGAGCATTGGCTCGCTTCCGGGGATTGGGCTTGGCACGACACCCCTTCGGCGCGCAGTAACGAAACCGTTTCTTTGGCTCCAGCAGCGCTTACGGTTTGGAGTTTTAACTCGAAATCGACCAAGTGGGGGGAGGGGACGCAGCATCAACTCGTGTTTGGAAATGATTCGGCGACACCTCTTGAATTTAGTTTGGAAAAGCCGTCCGTGTGGCTTTCGGCCGTGACGTTTCTGGGGGAGGGTGATTCGGTTCAGCCTGTCCGGATCATGGTCCATGTCGCCAATGAATCAGGGAACTCCGTCACACCGCGAGCTTGTCGCTTGTGGTTGCCTGCCGGTCCCTCGGTTTATCGGGTGCTTCATCCGCAGGATTGGCGACGGAACTTGCAACGTTTTCCAGCTGATGCCGGCATCGAGTCGGGAGGAAAGGGGGGATTCGTTGTTGAGACGGGACCCTTGCCTTTGACTTACTG
>Ga0255764_10000826_pt1 | contig 27313 bp, 26 predicted proteins | sample 071ome_30_FD_179964 | JGI IMG/M metagenome (GOLD analysis project Ga0255764, IMG submission 179964) | Coastal salt marsh microbial communities from the Groves Creek Marsh, Skidaway Island, Georgia - 071406AT metaG (version 2) | ecosystem: Environmental > Aquatic > Marine > Intertidal zone >... | reverse complement strand
TGAACAATCACTTAATTTTGGAGCAAATGTTATTCTTTGCGGGATGCAATTGCCACCAAACTATGGAGAGAGTTTTGCAGCAGCATTTCAGAATATTTATTCCGATCTAGCATTAGAATTTGATATTACTCTAATACCTGAGTTTTTGCAGGAAGTTGCTTTAAGCTCAAATATGATGCAGTCTGATGGAATACATCCAAATAGATTGGGCCAACAAAGTCTGGCCCTTAAGGTGTATCCATATATATTGGGAGAGGTCGAAAATGGTTGAATTATATGATGCTAATAAAGATTCTGAATTATTAAAAATCATACAATCTGCTTGTACTGAACATCAAAGCAATAAAGCATTCAAGTTTTTCGATAATTCTATTACTTACAGTGAACTTGATCACCTCAGCAATAATTTTGCAGTCAATCTCATTGAGAAGCTTGGGGTAAAAAGGGGCGACAGAATATCCTTGCTTATGCCAAATGTCATTCAATTTCCGATTGCTTTAATTGGAATTTTTAAGGCGGGTTGTGTTGCGGTACCGTTAAATCCACTTTATACAGAGACAGAAATTGAGAAGTCTATGGAGGATTCAGGGGCTAAGATCATAGTGACCCTAGATCTTTTTGCTCATAAATTTATCAATCTTGAAAAAAAACTTTCTTTAGATGCGGTAATTACTTCCTCGGTGGGTGAGCATTTAGGTCCACTTAAGGGTTTTGTGATGCAATTGATGCTAAAGCATATCAAAAAAGCACTACCAAAATACTGCCTTGATACTGAAATAAAGCATTCTTCTCTTATAGAAAATCGAAATGCCGAAAAACTAAAAGAAATAAAAATAATTAATAACGATCTGGCTTTTATTCAATATACTGGCGGGACGACGGGAACACCAAGTGGCGTGATGTTAAGTCATGGTAATGTATCAAGCAATATACATCAAACCTATGAATGGACATCGAATGAATTAACCTCTGAGGATATTATTCTTACTCCTTTGCCCGTGTACCATATTCTCTCTTTGGTGGGGAATCTCTTTTGCTTTATGAGGTATGGCGTTACAAACGTTCTTGTTCTCAATGCAAGAGATTTAGAATCGCTGTCTAAGGCTATCTCAAAAGAAAAGCCTACGATCATGACGGGGGTGGATACCCTATTTGCTGCTCTTTTACGCTTACCCTCCTTCAAAAAGATAAAAAAACACTCATTTAGATTTTGCGTGGCTGGCGGAATGGCACTTAGAAGAGAAATTTGTGAACAATGGCAACAGGTTACCGGGATTCCGATTATTCAAGGGTATGGATTATCAGAGGCTTCGCCGGTAGTTACTCTAAATACCATTAATGTGAAAAGTTTTTCTCCTACAGTGGGATCGCCACTGCCTAATACTAAAATTAAAATTGTTGATGAAAATCTTAATCAGGTTGCTGTTGGTGAGGTTGGACAAGTATGCGTCTATGGTCCTCAGGTCATGCAGGGTTACTGGAAAAATGAGGAGAAAACTAAATTTACAATTGATGAAGAGGGGTGGCTTAGAACGGGAGATTTAGGTTATCTAGATCACAATGGAGAGTTGACTATAGTTGATAGGATGAAGGATTTAATCATTGTTTCGGGATTTAATGTATTCCCCAGTGAAATTGAAGATACCGTTAACCAAAGGGAAGATATCTTAGAGGCCGCAGCCGTTTCTCATACGGAGGATGGCATCGAATCCATCAAGCTTTTTTTGGTTCCTAAAGATATTCAAAATCCTCCAAACAAGCAGGAAATTATTGATTATCTCTCTGAATTTTTAGCACCTTACAAAGTACCAAAGAATATACATTTTATTAATGAGCTCCCAAAAAGCCCGGTTGGCAAGATCCTCAAGAGAGAGCTATAAAGAATTATTGATTATTTCTTGAATTAAATTCGCAGCCATAGCTGGATTTTTAGCTTGAGTGATCGCTCTTCCAACAACCATATGGCTTGCACCGTTTCTTATTGCAGTTTCTGGCGTCGCCACACGTTTTTGGTCATGGACATTTTTATCTGCCAAACGAATACCGGGTGTCACAATAATAAATTCTTCGCCACATAACTTTCTGATTGACGCTGCTTCATGAACAGAAGATATTGTTCCATCAATGCCAAGCTCAAAAGCAGATTTAGCTCTTTTATCCACCAGATCTTGAATAGATAAGCTATATCCCATATGTTTAATATCATTCTCGTCAAGACTGGTGAGAACGGTAACTGCTAATATTTTTAAATTGCCTTCTTTATTTTCATTGGCTGCCTGCATTATTTGTGGCTCACCATGAATCGTGAGATAGTCTGCACCTAGGTTGCTCATTTGGCGAACAGCAGCACCGACAGTTGCAGGAATATCAAAAAACTTAAGATCTGCAAAAACTTTTTTATTATTTGTCTTGAGCCACTCCAGAAAAGAAAAGTAAGACCCAGATCCTAGAAGCTCTAAACCAATTTTATAAAAACTTACTGATTCACCAAGTGTATTAACCATAGATTTCGCCTCTTCTATAGAGGAAAAATCTAGCGCTACAATGAGTTTATCTTTATTTGTCATTTGTTACCTCATTATAATGATTTAAAGCAAATCTATCTGTCATACCGGCTATGTAGTCGCAAATAATTCGTGCTGGTTCTTGCCCGGGACTTTTTGTAAAAAGTAAAAATTGCTCATAAAAGTAAGGAGGTAAATTTTTAGGATTTGCTAAGAAAAAATTAAATAATTTCGGTATTACCTTTTCAGCCTGATCTGATAATTTCTTGACTTGATCGTTAAGATAAAAGTTTTGCATTAAAAAGTTTTTAAGCTCATCTTGGATATTTTTTAAATTATCAGAAAATGAAACAATTGTTTTTTCACTACTTCTTACATCTTTAGTATTTTTTATATTGAATCGAATTAGATTCTTTTTTGTTTCCTCTATTAAATCTAATACAGCAAGGTTAAGTAAAATTCTTACAAATTCATAATTCATTAATTTTGGAAAATCTTTATTTTTCTCTATTTTATCTATTACTGATTTTGCCCAATCAAATTGTATGAAATCATTAATATTTAAAATTTTAGCTCTTAGTCCATCATCAATATCATGATGATTGTATGCTATTAAGTCTGCGATATTCGCAAGTTGCGCCTCTAGTGATGGTTGAGTCCTATTTATAAATCTTTTACCAATTTCTCCTAAATTTAAAGCTGTTTTTTGATCGCAATGTTTAAGGATGCCTTCTCTTGTTTCGAAAGTTAAATTTAATCCTAGGAAGCTAGCATATCGATGCTCTAATAAATCGACTATTCTCAGAGATTGTAAGTTATGTTCAAAACCACCATAGGGCAACATGCATTCATTTAAAATTTCTTGACCGGCATGCCCAAATGGAGGATGACCTAAGTCATGAGCCAAACATATTGCCTCAGTAAGATCTTCATTGAGGCCAAGCTCTCTAGCAATCGTTCTAGCAATTTGTGAGACTTCTAGCGAATGCGTGAGTCTGGTTCTGACATTATCTTTGTCAGGATCCACAAATACTTGGGTTTTTCGGTCAAGCCTTCTAAAGGCTGAAGAGTGGATAATTCTATCCCTATCTCTTTGGAAGCATGATCTTAATTGGCTCTCTTCTTCATGAAATATTCTCCCCTGACTATTTTCAGGACAAGAGGCATAGGGCGCAAGGTTTTCATGCATTAAACTAAAACGCCAAAGAGATTAGCTTTTTAAGCTTTGAAACCGATGGGACTTCATGAATAAATGCCTTGCCAATATCGCTTAGTAAAATAAATCTAAATCGGGAAGCTTTATTTTTTTTATCGAGCCTAATCTTTTGTAAAAGCTCGTTTGTTGAATATTTATTATATTTTGGTAGGAAACCAAATTTACAAAGTCCCTCATATATTTCTTCATAAGCATTTTTATCTAAAGCACCAATTCTCATTGATATCAATGAGGCCATATGCATTCCTATTCCTACAGCCTCGCCATGCAATAAATTTTTATATTGTTCTATTGCTTCAATGGCATGACCAAAAGTGTGACCAAAATTTAAATGTGCCCTTACACCACTTTCTCTTTCATCTTGAGAAACTATTTTTGCCTTAATCTTGCAAGATTCATAAATTATATTTTCTAAATTATTTTTATTTAAGCTTAGGATGCTCTCCTTGTTTTTTTGGCAGTATGACCATAAAGACTTTTCTTCGATTAACCCATATTTTAAAATCTCTGCCAGTCCAGCTTTAAGCTGACGCTTAGATAAAGTTTCAAGAGTAGATAGATCACAAAAGACCGCACTCGGTTGATGAAATGCACCAATCATATTTTTTGATGATTCATGATTAATTCCAGTTTTCCCTCCAACTGAGGAGTCAACTTGAGACAAAAGTGTAGTAGGGCATTGGATAAATTTTATACCCCTCTGATAACATGCGGCAGTAAAGCCAACAAGGTCCCCTACAACACCTCCGCCCAAAGCAATCAATAGTCCATCTCTTTTAAATTCATTTTTGATTAACGAATCTAATAGTTTAGAAAAATATTTAATTGATTTTGCACGTTCTCCATCAGGTATGTAAATTAAAATATTTTCTTTATTTAAATTTAGGTATTTTTTTATTTTAGTTAAGTGTAAGGAAGCTATTTTTTTTGTTGTAATAACAGCTACCTGTTTATCACTAATGTGTTTCTGAATTTCCTTTTCAGACGATAGGGCATTATTACTAATAATAATAGGATAAGACCTATCTCCAAGATTTACCTTAAGCTTTTTCATTATTTAAATTCTTTTCAATACTATCTATGGTCTGCTCAATATTTTGAGCAGAGCTATCAATTCTTATGTCAGCACATTCATTATAGTGTTCTTCTCTCTCGGCAATTATTCTTTTTAAAACTTCTTTTTTATTTTTGCCTTTAAGGATGGGCCTTTTCCTTGAGTATTTAGTTCTTTGATAAAGTGTTTCTAAATCTGAAAACAAATAAACTACTAAACAATCTCCCTGTTTGCATCTCTTTCTAAAATTTTTGCTTAGTATTGAGCCCCCACCGGTTGCAAGAATAATATTCTGCTCTTCAATTAACTCAAGCAGTATTTTCTCTTCCCTAAGCCTAAATCCATGCTCCCCTTCAATTTGAAAAATATGATCAATGCTAACCCCATTTCTTTTGATTATTTCTTCATCTGAGTCTATAAACTTTTTTCCAAACCTTTTAGATAATAATTTTCCTATAGCTGTTTTTCCTGTTGCCATAGGTCCGATAAGCACAATATTTTTATTTGTTATCATCTATAATCTTCAATACTTAAATATAATGATGTCATAATTATATTTATATGAAATATATCAAAAAACTTTCAATATATTTTATCGGTTTTTTCATTCTATTTTTATCTCTCTGGAATGGTGCTTATTACTATGTTGAGCCAAGCCTTCCTTTGGCTGAAGAAATAAGGGATATTCGTCTTCAGATCCCTATGTCTATCTATACCAGGGATGGTAGGCTTTTTGCTCAATTCGGAGAAAGAAGGAGAACCCCCGTACCTTTTAGTGATATTCCAACAAAGTTGGTATCAGCATTGCTTGCAGCTGAAGATGATAGATTTTATGAGCATCCTGGATATGATTATCAAGGATTATTAAGAGCCGCAATAAATTTTGTCTTATCAGGTGGCGATCGTAGTCAGGGTGGTAGCACTATAACTCAACAATTAGCGAGGATGTATTTTCTTACAAGAGATAGAACATTTATTAGAAAGTTTAAAGAGCTTATCTTAGCAATCCGAATTGAGCAGGAATTTTCTAAAGACGAAATCTTAGAGCTTTACTTTAATACCTATTTCTTTGGCCAAAGAGCCTATGGAGTAAGTGCCGCTTCGCAGATCTATTTTGGAAAAAGATTAGATCAACTTTCAACTTCCGACATAGCTATATTGGCTGGAATACCTAGGGCACCATCAATTCTCAACCCTGTAAATAATCCCGATGCTACAGAGAACAGGCGAGCATATGTTCTGGGCAGAATGTTAGATTTAGATATTATTAATGATGATGAGTATCAACAAGCAAGCTCAGCTCCTATAATTTCTCAACGCTTTGGACCTCAAGCAACCATGTCTGCTCCTTATGTAGCTGAGATGGTAAGAAGTGAAGTGATTAATAGATTTGGCCTCTCGGCCTATGAGAAAGGACTCAAGGTTACAACAACAATTGATAGCCGATTACAGAGTGCTGCTCACTCAAGCGTTCAAAATGGCTTACATTTATACGATGAGCTTCATGGTTATCGTGGGGAGATTGGAAGCCTGTCCTATCTGGACCTAGAAATTTATTTTGAAGGGATATTACAAGATGATCAGTCACTGATTACACAGCTCAATAATGAATTAGATAATTTTGACAATATTGAAGGGCTTTACAATGCAGTGGTACTAGATATAAATGAAAACTCTGCCAGTTTATATATAGAGAATTTGGGCATGATTTATATGGAACTTAATGACCTCGAATGGGCACGTCCATATCTGAATGATGACTATGTGGGCGCAATTCCTGTTGAGATAAGTGAAGTTTTGGCCTACGGAGATGTGGTTCGATTAAGATCTACTTCAGATGGTAATTATCGACTAGCGCAACTACCCTTACCCCAAGCTGCTCTTGTTGCCATTGATCCTTATGATGGGGCAGTGGTATCACTAGTTGGGGGCTATGACTTTAACCTTTCAAATTTTAATCGTGCCGTTCAAGCAAGAAGACAACCAGGATCGGCATTTAAGCCGTTTGTTTATTCAGCAGCGCTGGAGAATGGATTCAGCACATCCAGTATTATTAATGATGCTCCTATCGTAGAAGAGGGGGCAGATCTAGGAGATGATTGGAGGCCGGAAAACTATACTGGACAATTTTATGGTCCTACACGACTTAGAGAGGCTTTAATTCGCTCATTAAATTTAGTTTCAATACGTTTAGTTAGAGAGACAGGAATACAGAATGTAGTTAATTATATTGAGCGATTTGGCTTTGATGAGGCAGCGCTTCCTAACAATTTAACTATTGCTCTTGGCTCCGGGGGAATTTCTCCTCTAGAGATCACTACAGGCTATGCGATTTTTGCAAATGGGGGATATTCTGTTAGCCCTTATATCATTGATAAAATTGAGGATGAAGAGGGCAATATCATCTTTCAAAATTCACAACCCCATATATGCCATCAATGTTTAGATTTTGACAATCCTCCTAATGAGGATGGTCTAGTATTTTTAAACTTTAGGACATCCTTAAGAGAGAGCGAACAGGTTGTCTCTCCTCAAAATAGTTATCTGATGTTTGATGTGATGAAAGATGTAATTCAAAGGGGAACCGGCATAAGGGCATTTTATGAGCTCAACCGTACTGACCTTGCTGGAAAAACAGGGACGACTAATGACAGGAGAGATGCATGGTTTTCTGGCTATAACGCAAATATTGCTGTATCAACTTGGGTAGGTTTTGATCAGGAGCGAAGCTTAGGAAGGCTGGAACAAGGAGCAAGAACTGCGCTACCTATGTGGATAGAATTTATGAATAATGCTCTTGAAGCTACAGAGCTTGCACCACCCCTAAGGCCGCCGGGGATTCTTGATGTACGAATTAATCCAGAAACCGGTCTGATGACAACAGATATTAACAATGGAATATTTGAGTTGATGAGATCCTCAGAATTAGAATATTTCAATAATGGAAGGATAAATTCAAGTTCAGATATTAGCTCTGATGAGCTTATCGCAGAAGAGCTTTCAAGTATCTATTAATGAAATATTTTTCTGAAAATCATCTTAGCGATGAAGCGTATCTTTGTGCCGAGCTCATTATTGAAGAAAAAATTAAAAACTTTAGTTTTGCTAAGCAGAGAGCTTTCAAGACAATTAAAAAAAAACTTATTCCTAGCAATCTAGAAATTTTTTATGCTCTACAAAAGGTTTATCAAGATTCTGATGGGCTTGATCACAATCTGATATTAAGAAAATTAGATGAAACTCACAAAATCATGAGTCATTTTAAAAATCTTAATCCAATGCTGTCAGGTTTTTTATCCTACGATATTTATTTGTCTCATATGCCAGTAGAGCTTCATTTATTTACTGATAATGAGCTAGAAGTACTTAGCAAAGTAAATGAATTGGGCTTAACTGTAAAAGATATAGAAAAAAGAATGAAGATACATGGAGACATAAAAAAAATATATGGTTATGAGGTTGATTTTAACGGGACATTAACCGAGCTTCTTCTTTTCTCCAGAAATTCCATTTCATCAGTGCCAAACTGCAACATCACTGGGCTAAAGTCAGTAAGGAAAAATATGAAATTCTTAGAGGAAAGGCTATCGGTCTGATATATCTTTATATTCTTGATCAAATAGTCCAGTATAAAGTTGCCTTGGTCGACCTATTCTGGATGTTGGGTCCTCGACCATTTCTTTCCAATGAGATACCCATCCAGCTACCCTTGCTACAGCAAACATAACTGTAAACATCGTGGCTGGAATATTAAGAGCCTTGTATATAATTCCAGAATAAAAATCTACATTAGGATAGAGGTTTTTACTTTTAAAATATTCGTCTTTTAGAGCTATTTTTTCTAGTTCTTGTGCAAGCTCAAGTAAGGGGCTATCTTCTTGTCCAACACTGGCAAGTACATCGTGACAGGCTTTTCTTATGATAGTGGCTCTGGGGTCATAGTTTTTATATACTCTATGCCCAAATCCCATTAATCTAAATGGATCATTTTTATCTTTTGCCTTATCAATATATTTTAAAATTTGATCTGTAGTGCCAATTTCTTCGAGCATATTGATCACAGCTTCATTCGCCCCACCGTGAGCGGGCCCCCAGAGTGCTGCAATACCTGATGCAATGGCTGCATATGGATTCACACCTGAGCTGCCTGAAAGCCTCACGGATGAGGTACTGCAATTTTGTTCATGATCAGCATGGAGGATAAACAATATATCAATTGCTTTCTCAGCGATCTCGTTCTCGATTGGTTCATGGGCAGAATTACCAAAGAACATATTGATTAAATTTGCACAATAGGAAAGCTTACTATTTGATCGTACAAACTCTTTTTCCTCTGTGTGTTTGAACGCTGCAGATGCTATGGGCAAGATTTTTCCAAGCATATTTATACAAAATTCCTCTCTACTCACTTTGTCATTTATATCAAATGAATTGTTATAGTGTGCCGCCATAGACCCCAAGCTGCTGAGAATCATTGCCATTGGGTGTGCATTTTTATCAAATCCACTAAAGTCAATGAACTTGCTATCACATTCAGTAGCATTGATTACTTTTTGCTCAAACTCAGACAACTGGCTTTGAGTGGGAAGTTCACCAAAGAAAAGCAGATACGCCACCTCAACAAATGAAGATTTTTCTGCTAACTGTTCAATCGGAATCCCACGGTATTGCAGAATACCTTTATCACCATCAATGTAGGTAATCTTGCTCTCACAGCAAGCCGTTGTTCCAAAACCAATATCATAAGTGAAGACACCATGCTCAGAGGCTAGCTTAGAGATATTGATTACATCATGACCAATAGATGCATGGTGAACCGGCAACTCGGAAGAATTATTATTATCTCCTGTAAGAGTGAATTTTTTTTCTGTCATTTCACTACCTTAAATCATGGCAGTATCATCGCATGACAAATCTAGCTATTGATACCGTAACGTTTCTTAAATTTATCTACTCTACCACCGGTATCAACTATTTTTTGTTTACCGGTATAGAATGGGTGACAAGAAGAACAAACCTCAATGGTTAGGTCCTCACCGAGAGTAGAAGAAGTCGCAAACTCATTGCCACATGAGCAAACGACTTTAATTTCTTTATATTCAGGATGAATTTCAGTTTTCATAAAAATATAATTAATTTGGATGAATGAGGATACTGCTGAAGGGGTTTAAATACAAGAATTTTATAGAATTTATTTTAATGCATTATATTAGAGCAATTAACCTATATCCCTGTGGATAACTTCGTGGATAAGTTTGTTGCTACTTCAATTGATTTTAATGAAATCAGTTATTTAGACTTTTTAAAAGTATCAAAAAAATAGAATTTTTCAATAAAAACAATAACTTAAAAGTATTTTAGAATTTATATTTTAGTTATTACTTTTAAGTCTTTGCAAATTTATCCTATAAATTGATTGTTAGTAACTTTTACCGTGTGTGCTGGACTTTAATTGATCTAAAATCTTTGAAAAAGCTTTACCTCGATGGCTGATTTTATTTTTTTCTGTCTCGCTCAACTCAGCTGCTGTCTTTTGTTTTTCTTTTACATAGAAAATGGGGTCATAGCCAAATCCATGATCACCTGTCTCAACATTGATGATTTCTCCATGCCATTGCTCTTCGCATTGAAGAGTAAAGTCATTTGATAATATTGCTACAACACAACAGACAAAATAAGCTTTTATGTTGCCTTGGGTAAAGTCTATTTCATTAAGTAGCTTTCTTCTATTTTCTTTGTCTGTCGCATCTGCACCAGCAAATCTAGCTGAATATATGCCTGGTTGGCCATTTAATATATCTACACACAATCCGCTGTCATCGGCGATAGTTGGAAATCCGCTTGCTTCAAAACCAAATTTAGCTTTGATCATTGCATTTTCATAAAAACTTTTACCGCCTTCTTCAGGAGAGGATAGTTTAAGATCTTTAAAAGAGATTAATTCAATTTTTGAATTAGAAAAGAAGGATCGTATTTCCTTTAGCTTATGATGATTTCCTGTAGCAATCAGTATTGGAGTCATTACTTTATTGAGTGTGTTTTTTGTAGGTTAATAATTTGACCAATTCCATCACTAGCAATGTTAAGCATATGATTAAGCTGATCAATTGAGAATGTTGATTTCTCTCCTGTGCCCTGTATCTCTATAATTTTTTTATTTTCATCCATAACAATATTAAGGTCGACATCTGCAGCTGAGTCTTCTTCATAATTTAAATCTAAATAGATATTCTGATCTAAAATGCCAAGTGAAATAGCTGCAATTTGTCTAACGATTGGATTTTTCCTAAGCAGATTTTTTTTTAAAAGTTTTTGTATTGCTAACTCAAGTGCTACATATCCGCCGGAGATCGAAGCAGTTCTTGTCCCACCATCAGCTACCAAGACATCACAGTCAATGACAAGAGATAGCTCACCAAGAGCTTCTAGGTCTAGACAGCTTCTGAGGCTTCTGCCAATCAATCGTTGAATTTCAGAGGATCGACCAGACTGATGCCCAGACTTCACTTCTCTTTTGTTTCTAGTATTTGTTGCAGAAGGAAGCATTGCGTATTCGGCAGTAAGCCACCCTGATCCGGTGTTCTTTAAAAATAGTGGTACTTTATCTTCATAGTTAACACATACTAAAACTTGCGTATCGCCGAACTCAGTTAGAACGGAGCTTAATGCATTTTTATTTACATTAGGAGTAAATTTAATGTTGCGTAACTCATTAAGTTTTCTATCATTTCTAGTCATCGTAATAATGTTATTTAGTTATTATTAGGTTATTGTAATGAAAAGAAATTGAGGAAGAAAATTGATTAGTATGACTGGCTTTGGTAAGGCCACCCTAGTGAAAAATTCAATTAGTTACGATTGGACTATAAGATCTGTAAATCATCGAGCATTACAAATTGACCTTCAGATGCCAAGTTTAGCATCTCCTGATGAAACTGCTTGTAGGAAAATGGTAGAAAAATCCTTCGCTAGAGGAAAAATAGAGTGCGCATTAAAGATTAACTTTTCTCATTCTCAGAAGGAAAGTGTTAATAAAAAAATTCTTTTATCAGTAAAAAAGCATAGCAGTGAAGTACAAAGAATTTTTAAAAATGCAAAACCTATGAGTACTTTTGAAATACTTGAGACTGCAAAAAGTATTAGTTATGGCAATTTAATTGATAGCAGAACTGTCAAGGCACTGTTTAAGCATGCTTTGGAACGCTGCGATGAGTCTAGGCAAGCTGAGGGTGAAATACTTGAAAGAAAGATTTTCTCTTTAGCTCAAAATCTTGAAAAAAGTTTTGCTTACATTGCAAATAACTACCAGCTGATCCAGAAAAAAAAATATGATTTAGCTCATCAAAAGTTTGAATCGCTATCAAATGAGATAGATAGCAAACATATTCAAAACTATTTAACCAGTATCATACAGAAGATTGATATCAATGAAGAAGTTGATAGACAGCTAATGCATATAGATTCTTTACAAAAAAAAATAAAGTCTCGGGGCCCTATAGGAAAAGAGGTAGATTTTTTATTGCAAGAGATAAACAGAGAGATAAATACCATCTCTTCCAAACTAAGAGATAAGAAAATTATAAATAAAGTTATCAATGTTAAATTAATAGCTGAAAGGATTAGAGAGCAAATTCAAAATGTTGAGTGAGAACTTATTTGTGATTTCTGCGCCTTCAGGGGCAGGTAAAACTACAATCATTAAAAAGCTAACAAAAATAAGAAAAGATATATTTATTCCAACTTCATATACCACAAGAAATCCGAGACCTGGTGAAGTTGATAAAAAGGACTATAACTTTACCTCTCATGAGATTTTTCAAGAAATGATTAGAGATGAGGCTCTGGTAGAGTATGCAGAAGTCTACGGTAATTTTTATGGGACAAGTTATGAAGCCATTATTAATGGACTTAACAATGAACCTAAGGTTCTTCTTGAAATAGACTGTCAAGGAGCTAAGATAATCAAAAGAAGATTTGAATTTGCTAAGCTCATCTTTATCATGCCTCCTTCTCTCAATGAGCTGAATCAGAGAATTATGCATAGAGGTCAAGATTCAAGTCAAAGTATTGAGATCAGGCTGTCTCAAGCAAAAAGTGAAATGGCACAGTGGAAAGATTTTGATTATGCACTTATCAATCAGGATTCTGATCAGTGTCTAGAAGAGGTTTTAAGCATTATTGATGATCTTAATCAGGATCATGAAACATCAAAGCCGAGCGTTGTGGCAAAAATGGAAGATGCAATTAAAACTAAATTATATTAAGATACTTCTCCAAATTTGAGGATGTTATGGCCAGAGTTACTATTGAAGATTGTTTAGAAAAAATTCCCAATACCTTTCAGCTTATTACGGTTGCCGCAAAGAGAGCGAGACAGATTGCTAACGGTGCTCCTGTTCTGGTTGAAGAGGAAAACGATAAGCCAACTGTACTCGCATTGAGAGAGATTGCTGAGGGTCTCGTGGATGCTTCTATCCTTGTGGAAAGTGAAACTGCAAATCTTGATGAATTGATTGAGCAGGAACTTGAATCCGCAGACCAATCAGAGCTATCTAATAATGAAGAGCTTATTGCTGATTCCAGCGAGTCCATGCAAATTGAGGAGCCTGAAGCACAAGAAGAGTGATATCCTAATCTAGAATTAAAAATTTCTAGATTGCATGCTCACACCTTCAACATTAATTGATAATCTATCAAGCCGTGAGTGGCTGGCGTCTAACTATCCAGATCTAGAAAAGGAGCTTTCCAGTTATCTTGAGCCTAAAGTCGTTGAAGATATTAAAAAAGCCTATCTCTATTCCGCCTGTCACCATTATAAACAGAGAAGAAAATCTGGAGAGGCTTATATTAACCACCCCGTTTCGGTATCAATCACTCTAGCTCAATATAAGCTTGATCCTGCAACCATTAAGGCGGCACTGCTTCATGATGTTGTCGAGGATACCCATGTCAGTGTTGCAGAGCTCAGTGAAACTTTTGGAAAAAATGTTGCGATTATTGTTGATGGTGTAAGTAAACTGGACAAACTTGACTTTAAGAGTGCTAAGGAAGCTCAGGCAGAAAGCTTGAGAAAAATGATTTTGGCTATGACCAATGATTTAAGGGTGATACTGGTGAAGTTAGCAGACAGACTTCATAATATTCGTACCATTGACGCAGTCAGCCCTGAAAAGAGAAGGATTAAAGCCAGGGAGACCCTTGAAATATACGCGCCTATTGCTAATAGGCTAGGTATGTACCAGCTAAAAGGTGAGTTAGAGGACCTTGGGTTTAAGGCTTTATCACCCTATCGATACAAAATTCTTGAGAGAGCCATTAATAAAGCACATACAAAGCAGGAAAAATCTTTGAAAAATGTAAGGTCTCAATTGTTGTCGGCACTTGAGGCTGAAGGCATAAATGCTGAAATAGCCGTAAGAGAGAAGCGTCTCTATAGCATTTATTCAAAAATGAAAAAGAAGCATTTAAGCCTGGCTGAAATTTTAGATGTTTTTGGCTTAAGGGTAGTTTTAGATAATGAATCGGATTGTTATCGAGCCTTAGGGGTAATCCACCGTTACTTTAAACCGATACCCGGCAAGTTTAAGGATTATATTTCAATACCTCGAGTTAATGGCTATCAGTCTTTGCATACAACCCTTTTTGGTCCAAATGCCCTTCCGCTTGAGGTGCAAATACGCACCAAAGAAATGGATTGGGTGGCGGAACGTGGCGTTGCTTCTCACTGGAAGCGTAAGGCTATTGAACAGAATACTCATAGCTCAGAGACAAATGCTAGAAATTGGCTGAATGATCTAGTAGCCATGCAAAAAAATGCAAACTCAGAAGAATTTCTTGAGGCGGTTAAAATAGACCTTTTCCCTGACAAGGTTTATGTCTTCTCACCTAAAGGTGATGTTATCAGGCTTCCAAAAGGCTCTACACCGATTGATTTTGCATATGCCATTCATACCGAATTAGGCAATAAAGCTATTTCTGCAAAAGTGGATCGTCAAATTGTTCCGTTAAGATCTGAGCTTAAAAGTGGGAGTAAAGTTGAAATTTTGACCTCTAAAGATGCCAACCCTAATCCCCACTGGATTACATTCGTTGCTACAGCAAAAGCAAGGAATGCGATTCGATCAAAGTTAAAAGAAATGAATAAGGAGGACGCGATAAAGTCTGGCAAAAGTTTATTAACCCGGGCACTTTTGCCACACAAGCTTGGCTTGAGAAATTTAAAAGGAAATCTATTAAATAGAATACTGGCTCATTACAAATGTATAAAAATAGATGATCTATATGAGCATTTAGGAAACGGAAGTCTCATTGCCACTTTGGTTGCAATGAATATTGCAGCTGGACCAGACGCAGTTAATTTCGCACCGGCTAATACAGACAAAATGGAAATTATTGGGACAGAGGGACTATCGACTAATTTTGCTAACTGTTGTCATCCAATACCTGGCGATGAAATTTTAGGATTTATCTCCAGTGGCAAGGGAATTGTTGTGCATAGGGCTGAATGTAAAAATGTAGGAACCTTTAAAAAGGATCAAAGTCGATGGCTCAGTGTAAATTGGGGTCCAAACATTATCAGAGAATTTTATACTGATATATCAGTGAGAACTAAAAATAAAGTAGGCATTTTGGCTGAGATTGCCGGAAATATCTCATCTTTAAATAGTAATATCATATCGACTGAGGTCGAAACACAGGGCGATTCTACCTTTATCTATTTTACGCTCTCAGTTAGAAATAGGAGGCACCTGGCAGATATTTTAAGAAGTATTCGCACCTCAAAAGAGGTCATGAGAGTAATACGTGGGAGGCATCAGTGACCGATAAAAAAGAAATCAGCACAAACCTTGCTCCTGAGGCGATTGGTGTATACAGTCAGGCTATTCAATCTCATAATCTTATTTTTGTTTCTGGTCAAATTCCAATTGATCCTGACAATAACATATTAATTAGTGAAGAATTTGAGGAGCAAGCAAATCAAGTAATGAAAAACTTATCAGCTATTGCACATGAGTGTAAATTAGATATTAATGATTATTTAAAGTTCACAGTTTATTTGACCGACCTAGCAAATTTTTCTTTGCTCAATCAAGTTATGGGAAGCTACCTTAAAAAACCTTATCCGGCGCGTGCAGCCATTGAGGTTTCTGACTTACCTATGGGAGCAAAAATAGAAATAGAAGGTGTATTAGCAATAAAGTAATGCCTTTACTAACGATGGGCATCACAAACTGATGAGATCTATGTTTAGTGAGAAGGTTACTGATATTAAGGGGATAGGAAAGCAACTAGAAACTAAGCTTGCCCAAAAGAATATACATTCCATTCAAGATTTACTTTTCTTTTTTCCTAAAAGTTACGTAAATAAAACACAACTAATTCCGATTGTAAAATGCTCACATGCTAAGAAATGTTATTTAGAGGGTGATGTTATTAGCAAAAACTATTTTTTTACAAAAGGAAGAGGCATTCGTTTTGTGATTAAAGATGACAGCGGTTCAGCTGAGATCAAATTTTTTTATTATGCAGGTACGCACAATAAAAATATTGCTATTGGTCATCGCCTTAGGGTTTTTGGTACGGCTAGACAGGGAAGAAATGGAATTGAATTTATTCATCCGGAATACGAGATAGTGCAAAAAACAAAGTTACTAATAAATGAAAATAACCTTACGCCTATCTACCCAAACATAAAGGGAGTAGGACAAAAAACAATTCAAAAAATAGTTAGAAGCGCTCTCGAATTAACAAAAGGTCAGAAGTTTAATCGCACATATGACCATTTATTAAGTAATCTTCCTGACCTTGCATCAGCCATTAGAGAAATACACTTTCCCTATATCCATGACAGTCCTGAAGAGACTGAGTTAGCGTTTGAAAAGAATAGATCAAGAGTAGCTTTAGATGAGCTGATCGCCTATTTCTTATTATCATATGAGGGAAAAAATAAAAATAAAGGTATTCCCTGTTCAATAAATCTTCAGCTTTTAGATCAAGTGAAATCTTTATTATCGTTTCAATTAACTCATTCACAAGATAAAGTCCTCAAGGAAATACTAGAGGACTTAACAGCCGATAGACCAATGAACAGACTTCTCCAAGGAGATGTAGGGTGTGGTAAGACTGTTGTGGCATTTATGGCAGCCGCTTCAATAATCAAAGATAGCTTTCAAGTGGCTATTATGGCACCTACTGAAATTCTTGCGAAACAACATTTTGAAGAGGCAAAAAAAATTCTAAGCCCATTAAATTTGCCGGTATTTTTGATGATAGGATCCATGAAAGTCGGAGAAAAAAAAGACACGATAGCTGCAATCAATCAGGCGCCCGGATCAATCATCATAGGAACGCATGCTCTTTTTCAGCAGAAGATGGAATTTAAAAATTTAGGGTTAGTGATCATTGATGAACAACATAGGTTTGGTGTCAAACAAAGACTCAATCTTAGGCAAAAAAGGCAAGACCAAAGACTACCGCATCAATTATTTATGTCAGCGACACCTATTCCAAGAACGGTAGCACAAACGCTTTTTTCGGATATGAGCATCTCTACTATTGAAGAACTTCCCCATGGCAGAAAGTCAATTGATACGTCAGTTATTTCTGAGGATAAAAGAGCCAACTTAGTTGAAAGCTTAGAAAAAAATATTCTCGAAAATAATTCCCAAATATATTGGGTGTCACCGATTATTAGTGAATCTGACGCAATTGATGCACTTGCTGCTGAGGAGATATTTAATAATATTAAGTCTTTGTTACCGCAACAAAAGATTGCACTTATCCATGGAAAGCTTGCTTCAGAAAAAAAAGACCAAATCATGGATCAGTTCATAAATAATCAAATCAGTATTTTGGTTGCCACAACCTTAATTGAGGTGGGTGTTAATGTTCCAAATGCAAATTGTATGATTATTGAGGGTGTAGAGAGGATGGGGCTAGCACAAATCCATCAGCTTAGGGGTCGAGTAGGAAGAGGAGATCAATCTTCCTATTGCATTTTGATTTATAAAAAACCTATTTCAGATAGAGTAAAAAAACGTCTGGACATCATTCGCTCTAACACAAGTGGATTTGTCATTGCAGAAGAGGACTTTAAGTTAAGAGGGCCAGGAAATATATTCGGAACGCAACAATCGGGGTCCATTGAATTTCAGGTAGCAGATATCAGTGAACATATTCATCTAGCCCATCAAGCTAAGGATATTGCAAATCAATTAAAAAGAGACAACCCTTCAGTTACTGGTGAAGTTATTGATCGATGGTATTCAACTAATTCCGAATACTTACTTGCTTAAACTTTATGAATGACTACTTACAATTAATACGTTTTGATAAGCCCATCGGTACCTTTTTGCTTTTATGGCCAACTTACTGGGCACTGTGGCTAGCTTCGAATGGTGCAGTACAAATTTATGAATTGTCTTTATTTTTTTTAGGTACATTTATCATGCGTTCTGCGGGCTGCGTTATAAATGATTTTTTTGATAGAAAAATAGATATTCATATTGAAAGGACAAAGTCTAGGCCTCTAGCCTCAGGAAGAATAGCGCCATCTCGAGCGCTTATTTTTTTCCTTTTCTTGATGTTAATAGCAGCAATCATCGCAGCGATGCTTGGTATAGAGGTATTTAGATTTGCATTGATTGGTGCTTGCTTAACCATTATTTATCCTCTTTGCAAAAGGTTTTTAAGAGCTCCTCAGGCTGTACTGGGTCTTGCTTTTGCCTGGGGGGTCCCAATGGCTTACGTTTACTATCATGGTTTCGTGCCTTTTGAGGGCTGGGTACTTTATTTGGTCACCTTTTTTTGGATCGTAGCTTATGACACCGCATATGCCCTCGTGGACATAGAGGATGATCTAAAAGTTGGAATAAATTCAACTGCAATCCTGTTTGGCAAATATGCGAACATCACAATGATGGCATTAATGGTGCTATTCTTGCTTGGGCTGAGTTACGTTGGATATTTAAATGAGCTAGAGCATTTCTATTATGCTTTAATTGCAATAGCTTCAATTTTTTTAATCTATCTTCAAAATCAGTTTGCCCAGAAAAAAAGATCTGCTTACTTTAAGTCATTTAAAGCTCATGGGTACTACGGAGCATTTATACTTTTTTCAATTATTTTAGCAATTTAAAATTTAGTCTTCCTCAGCAGGCTTAATAAAGAAAGACAGTACAACCAAGGCTAATGCGATAATAAAATAATATTGAATCATAAAGCTAAAAACAGGCTCTATGGTTTCTAATCCTTCATTCAAAGCATCTCCGCCTAAGAGGCCAGCCAATACACCACCGATGGCACTGGCAAGAAACCAAAGCCCAAACATCTGACCAATATATTTTTTTGGAGCATAGCGTGAGAATGCTGAGAGCCCTATAGGTGAGAGTGCCAACTCACCCCAGGTATGAAGCAGGTATGTAATGACCAACCACTGCATACCTATAGGAGCATTTTCCATAGCAAGACCAGCCGCATAAACCATCACAATAAAACTTATAGCCATAAAGAAAACCCCGATGGCAAATTTTAATGGCAATGAAGGATTGAGATTTCTGAGTGCTAAATTAGACCAAAGTCCTGCAAAAATGGGTGCAAAAATTACCACAAACATTGGATTAAAAAACTGCAGCCAACCAACAGGCATAGTAAAACCGTTTACGTCTAAGCTAGTGTAGTCTCTTGCAAACATACTCAAGGAGCTCGCTGACTGGTCAAACCCTGACCAAAAAGCTACCGCGCCAATAAAAAGGAATAAAAGCAAAAATAGATTTTTTCTTTCTTTGGCATTGAGACCAGCAAAGAAGAATAAGTAGACAAAATAAATTCCTGCAACAATCGTTAAGAAATATGCAAATCTTTCGGCGAAGTATCTTGGATCAACAGTAAACATTCCAAGCAAACCACCAATTATTACCACAAACATTGCAACCAGAGATACATTCATATACTTGGTTAATCGATTCCTTCTTTCATCTTCCATTTCATTGGGGTTGAGACCTGCTTGACCGAGCAAATGTCGCGTTTTAATAAATTGTATAACCCCAAAAGTCATACCAATACCAGCCGCACCAAAACCCCAATGCCAGCCAATCTTTTCCCCTAAATAGGAGCAAATGGCAAAACCAAGCATGGAGCCAATATTGATTGACATATAAAAGATGGTGTAACCAGAATCTCTTTTATCATCTCTGCCCTCATAAAGCTGACCTACTATCGTAGAGATATTTCCTTTGAGAAGGCCGGTACCCAAAACCACTAAAATCAAGCCCAAGAAAAAAGTTTGGGTAAAAGGAAGCGCCAGGGTGTAATGCCCAAGCGTAATGATGATTGCTCCAATAAGAACAGCTTTTTGATAACCAAGTATGTTATCTGCGATCCATCCGCCAGGGACAACCATAAGATAAACTAAACCGACGTAGATTCCATAAATAGAATTAGCTTCAATGGCACCTAAACCAAGACCAGGATTAATGCCCGTGACTGTACCAGTCATATACAGCACCAACAATGCACGCATACCATAGTACGACATTCGTTCCCACATCTCGGTTAGAAAGAGCGTTCTTAATCCAATCGGATGTCCAAAAAAGCTATTATTCATTGTTTGCTGCCTCTGCTTTTGATTTAGAGATAATACTAGATAATAGAATCCCGACTTCATAAAGTAAATATACAGGGATAGCTAGAAGGGTTTGCGATATTGCATCTGGGGGCGTTAAAAACATACCGACTACAAATGCACCTAAAAATACGTAAGGCCTTGCAGATTTTAATTTATCCACTTTAAGTAATCCTGTGCTTACTAGCATCACTGTGGCGATGGGAACTTCAAAGGAGATGCCAAATGCAAAGAATAATGTGAGGATAAAGTCCAGATAAGCACCAATATCTGTCATCATGGTCACTCCCTGAGGGGAAGCGGCTGCAAAAAAGCCAAACATCAATGGGAACACAACGTAATAGGCAAAGGCGATACCAAGATAAAAAAGTACGATACTTGAGACTAATAGGGGGAGTGCAAATTTTTTCTCATTTTTATAAAGACCCGGAGCGACAAATCCCCATACCTGAAAAATAACGACTGGCATCGCAATAAATAAGGCGACAAAGAAAGTAGTTTTAAAGGGTGTTAAGAAAGGAGAGGCAACTTGCGTTGCAATCATCGTTGCATTTTCTGGAAGTTGACTCATTAAGGGATCAGCGACCAATGAAAATATTTCTTGTGCAAAGGGCACCAGGCAAATAAAGGTGACCAATGTGGCAATAAAAGCTTTCATAATTCGAGATCTAAGCTCAATAAGATGTGAAAGCAGTGTTTGCTCCTCTTGTGGAGCTGGTTCTTCAGGAGCTATTGAGTTTTCTGACATGCTGACAATGAATTAGGGATTTTCCGAGGACGCATTTTCTGAGCCCTCCTGAGATTTATTTTCATTGTCGAGTGGTTGTTGATTTTTTTGCGGTCCAGCTGGAGGAGTATAGGTTGCAGTTCTCGGTGGCGGGGTATAGATTGGAGGCTTTTCAACATGCGAGCCTACTTCCCTTTCTAATTGATACCGTAATTGCGTAGCCGTTCTTCTTGCTTTGCCTACCCATCTGCCGAGTTGAGAAGCAATTTTAGGCATCTTCTCAGGCCCTAAGAATAATAGGCCCATGATGAGAATGAGCATCACCTCCCAAAAGCCAACATCAAACATTATTTGCTCGAGCTTTCTTTTTCTTTATGTTCTTCAAATGTTGCATCTTTATTTGAAGGCTCAATTTTCTTTTCTTCTTGGGCGTCTTTATCGTCCATTGCCTTTCTGAAGCTTTTGAGTGCTCCACCAAGATCGCCCCCTAAAGTTTTAAGCCTTTTAGTGCCAAAAATCAAAATTACTATGACCAAGATGATCAGTAACTGCCACATACTTATTCCTCCAAGTCCAGGCATAATCTCTCCTAAATTATCTTATGAAATACATCATAAACAGAAATACTCAAATTTCTCAATTATATTTAAACATCCAAGCAATATGTCATAGGCCCATCATTACAAAGATTAACCTCCATATGCGAGCCAAAACTTCCCTCTGCAACTTGATGGCCTAATAGCTGATTCAGCTTTTCTATCAGAGACTTATAAAAAAATTGAGCGCTTTGCGGGTCAAGAGCGCTATCAAAGCTTGGCCTGAGACCTTTATTTAGATTTGCAGCAAGGGTAAATTGAGGAACGATCATAAGCTGAATCTGGGCATCTACGATACTTAAGTTGGTCTTACCCTCGCTATCATGTAGCAACCTCAAGGAGGTTAATTTTTTTATGTAATCATCTATCACCGAATCATCATCGTACTTGCTAAATCCTACGAGAATCAAAATGCCATCATTTATCTCAGAGATTACCGAGTCATTGACTGTGACTTTTGCAAACTTAACCTTTTGTATTACTGAATTCATGGCTACTATTATTTTACTGGTCTTTGCTACTATAAAACATAATGAAAAGAAGGGACTTGCTCAAACTTGGGACCATGGGATCCCTCACCGCTTGCTCTAATCCAAATCGACTAGAGGTTAACGCTACGACAAATGAATATTTCAATTGGCGTATGGCAACCACATGGCCACCAAATTTTCCTGGTCTGGGAGCTGGGGCTTTAAACCTCAAGCGCTACATTGAAGATGCAAGTCAGGGAAGAATAAGGATTGAGCTCTACGCTGCTAATGAGCTTATTCCACCCTTTGAGGTTTTTGATGCTGTCTCACAAGGATCAATCGAGATGGGGCATTCCGGCGCTTATTATTGGCGAGGGAAGGCAGAAGCTGTTCAGTTCTTTTCATCTGTGCCCTTTGGCATGAATGCTCATGAGGTAAATGCTTGGATTTATTATGGGGGAGGCTTGGAGCTTTGGACAGAGGTCTACGAGCCCTTTGGCGTTATTCCATTTCCTGCTGGGAATAGCGGTGTTCAGATGGGTGGCTGGTTTAATAAACGAATAGATACCATCGAGGATTTAATTGGACTGAGAATGCGACTGCCGGGCATTGGAGGCGAGGTTCTAAGAAGAGCCGGAGGAGTTCCTCTGACCTTACCCGGTGCAGAGCTTTTCACTGCATTGAGCACAGGCGCCCTCGATGCGACTGAATGGGTAGGGCCCTATAACGATATTGCTTTTGGGCTGCATCAGGCAGCCAGGTATTATTACTATCCTGGTTGGCATGAGCCGGGACCGATCATGGAATGCATTATTAATCAGAGTGCGTATGAGGGTCTTCCCTCTGACCTGCAGGCTATTGTCCGCGTTGCTTGCCAGGCAGCTAATTTAGATATGATCTCTGAATACAACGCAAGAAACGCAAGGTCATTAAGTCAGCTAAGAAATAATGAGGACGTCGAGATATTGAGTTTCCCCGCAGATGTGCTCAACGAATTAAAAAAATTAACAGGTGAGGTCATTGAAGAGCTTATTGCAAGAGACGCTCAATCGGCAAGGGTATGGTCAAGCTATCAAGGCTTTATGAGCCAATCCAAGGGATGGCTAAACATATCCGAAAAATCGTATTTATCGCTCTAATTGTGTGCAATTTATTAAAGCTTTCGCATCCATTTTTTTGGCCTACAAGAATCTCTCAAGAAAGGCTATTTTAAGGTTAATTTATGGCCTCCTTTCTGCTAGAATGTCACCAAATTTTATTGGTTTTTTATCTAAATTTTTAAGAGAACATTCTTATCAAACATAGGAAACAAATATGGTCGTAGCATATGCCATTATTTTACTAGTCGTAGGAACATTAATTTTTCACTTTTGGAGCCCTTGGTATTTTACTGAGATAGCTGCAGATTGGGGCGCGATTGATACTACCGTCGATATAACATTTCTCATTACAGGACTTGTGTTTATAGCTGTGAATTTTTTTATGGCTTATTGCATTTTTAAATATAGATATCATCCTGATAAACGTGCCGACTACGAACCTGAAAGCCATAAGCTTGAAACTTGGTTAACCATCTTTACGACTATTGGTGTTGCTGCCCTATTGATTCCAGGGCTCTTTGTTTGGGGTGATTTCGTCGAGCCACCTGAGGATGCCTCTGAGGTTGAGGTTGTTGGTCAGCAGTGGTACTGGACGTTTAGACATCCTGGTGAAGACGGTGTATTTGGTAACGTTGATATTCGTCATATTGACGTTAACAATCCTTTTGGCATGGATCCTGAGGATCCTGCTGGTAGAGACGATGTTTTAGTTGACAGCAATGTTCTTCATATCCCGGTAGACCAGCCAGTAAAATTTTTACTACGCTCAAAAGATGTGCTTCATGATTTTGCTGTTCCGCAATTTAGGGTGAAGATGGACCTAGTGCCAGGCATGATTACCTACATGTGGGCAGAACCTATCAGAGAGGGAACCTATGAGATTTTATGCGAGGAGCTGTGCGGTGTTGCACACTTTGCGATGCGCGGACGAGTTGTTGTTGAAGACCAAGAGAGCTATGAGACCTGGCTTGCCGGTTATCCAACTTTTCAAGAGGTCCTTGATCGACCTGAACCCAACCTAATAGCTGGCCAAGGCGCATATGCAGTCTGCTCAGCCTGTCATGGTGCTGATGGACAAGGCTTGCAGGCACTTAACGCACCAGATATTAATGGACTCGATGCCTGGTACGTCGAAAGACAGGTGAGGTACTTTAAAGAAGGTGTGAGGGGTGCGCATGAGGATGATGTTTACGGGAGAACCATGGCGCCTATGATGGCAATGCTCGCTAATGACCAGGCTGTGCGAGATGTCGCTGCCTACGTAGCAAGCTTGCCAGCCGTTTATAGCGAGTCCACCGTAACCGGTGATATAGTCAGGGGAGCTGAGATTTATACCACTTGCTCGGCTTGTCACGGGGATGACGGACAAGGCATATGGTCACAAGGTGCCCCTAGTCTTGTTGATACCTCAGACTGGTACCTAGTGACTCAATTACACAATTATCAAAATAGAGTCCGTGGCTACCATGAGGCAGACATGTTTGGCGAACAAATGCAGCTGATGTCAGATATCCTTGGTGATGAAGAGGACTTTAATGATGTAGTTGCATACATAAATACTTTAAAAGAAGCGAATTAGAAATCGGAGTTAGATATGTCATACGTTCCAATAGCGGATAGAGATCATGAGCAAGAGCATCATGATCCACAATCATTTATTACTAAATATATTTGGAGTCAGGACCACAAAGTAATTGCGATCCAATACGGAGGCACCGCAATTTTTACAGGCCTTGTTGCTATGGTGCTTTCAAGTATCTTTAGGCTTCAGCTAGGCTTTCCCGATGTTTTCAATTTTGTTGACCCCACTGAGTACTATCAGCTGGTCACCATGCATGGGATGATCATGATTGTCTATATGTTAACGGCATTATTACTTGGTGGCTTTGGTAACTACCTTATACCCCTTCAGCTTGGCGCAAGGGATATGGTTTTCCCCTTTTTGAATATGCTTAGCTACTGGTTCTTTTTGCTTTCAGTGATTATATTGATGGCCTCATTTTTTGTTGAAGGTGGCCCTACCGGAGCCGGATGGACATTGTATCCACCGCAATCTATCTCTGAGGGCACTCCTGGTATTGATGGTGGCATCACGCTAATGTTGCTCTCATTGGCTGTATTTATCATAGCCTTTACGATGGGTGGTCTTAATTATGTGACTACGATCCTGCAAGCCAGATGCAAAGGCATGACCCTGATGCGAATGCCTTTATCAATTTGGGGTATTTTTGTGGCGACTATTTTAGGTCTATTAGCATTCCCAGCATTGCTTGTGGCTGCGATCATGACACTTCTTGATCATCTTATTGGTACCAGTTTCTTTATGCCCGAGATGCTCTCTATGGGTGAGGCGAACGAATACAATGGAGGAAGCCCGATACTTTTCCAGCACTTATTCTGGTTCTTTGGGCACCCTGAAGTTTATATTGTGGCATTGCCTGCCTTTGGTATTGTTTCTGATGTTTTGTCAGTGCACGCGAGAAAAAATATCTTTGGCTACCGCATGATGGTATGGGCGATAGTAGCAATCGGTGGCCTATCATTTGTTGTTTGGGCGCATCACATGTACGTCAGTGGAATGAATCCTTATTTTGGATTTTTCTTTGCAACTACAACCCTGATCATTGCTGTACCAACAGCGCTCAAAGTGTATAACTGGGTATTAACACTGTGGAAGGGTAATATTAAATTGACCGTGCCCATGCTTTTTTCCATTGGCTTTATCTTTACATTTACGCATGGTGGATTAACCGGTCTGTTTCTTGGAAATGTCACCGTTGACTTACCGCTCTCGGATACTTACTTTGTGATTGGGCACTTTCATCTAGTGATGGGCGTATCACCAATCCTTGTTATCTTTGCAGCCCTCTACCATTGGTACCCAAAATTGACCGGCAAGATGTTTAACGAGAGGCTCGGCCAGTTACATTTTTGGTGTACCTTAATAGGTACTTATGTGGTTTATCTACCGATGCACTACATTGGTATCCTTGGAGTGCCAAGAAGATACTTCGCATACGGTTCTGACTTTATTCCTGAATCAGCTTATACGCTCAATGAAATTATAACGATCGCTGCAATTTTCACCGCAGTCTCACAATTACTATTTTTCATTAACATTTTTTGGAGCATGAAGTACGGAAAGCCCTCTGGTGGTAACCCGTGGGATGCTACCTCGCTAGAGTGGATGACACCAGATACTCCTGCAAAGCATGGTAACTGGGGCCACGATCTTCCTGTGGTCCATAGATGGCCATACGATTACAACGTTCCAGGCGAATCAGCTGATTTTATACCTCAGACAGTTCCTCCGCGCGAAGGTGTCGTGGCAGGACGTAACCACGGAGTTCCTACAGATTGAATACGACCCTGCTGTTCTCATTACTACTAGCGGCGATTCTATTTTGGATCTTTCTCGTTAGTAAGCTTCGTGAAAAGCCATGGCTTGATAAGAGTGTTGCTGCGCCTGATAAGTTTGTGACCTATTCATCAAAACAGCTAGGGCTTTGGGTATTTATGGCAGTGGCCACCAGTCTGTTTTTGTTGTTTATGATTATTTATGCCGAAAGGTCTACGTTCCCTGATTGGGTGAGGGTGAGTGATCCTGACATACTATGGTTTAATACTGCCGTTCTTATTTTAAGCAGTGTCGTACTTCAAAAAGCGCATACCACCCAAGGCAATCCAGCGCTTCAATCTAAATTGCTATGGATCGGTTTTGGCTTAACAACGCTTTTCCTTATCGGACAATTTTATGCCTGGAGATTGCTAAATGATGCAGGGATATATTTAAGCTCTAATCCTGCCAATTCGTTTTTTTATCTCTTTACCCTTTTGCATGCGCTCCACCTAATAGGTGGAATGTTTGTTTTGGGTAAGACTTTGGTTAGAAAGAGTTCACAAGATAAGTTAATCGAAGATGCTGGAATGGCTCTAAGCATTAAGCTGTGTACGACCTATTGGCATTTTCTGCTTATTTTATGGTTAGCACTATTTTATTTTTTAATTACAACTTAATAGGGGT
>Ga0255764_10000822_pt1 | contig 27358 bp, 19 predicted proteins | sample 071ome_30_FD_179964 | JGI IMG/M metagenome (GOLD analysis project Ga0255764, IMG submission 179964) | Coastal salt marsh microbial communities from the Groves Creek Marsh, Skidaway Island, Georgia - 071406AT metaG (version 2) | ecosystem: Environmental > Aquatic > Marine > Intertidal zone >... | reverse complement strand
AAATCTATTTACATTTAAACCCAAAAAATAAAATATGCCAAAAAATTTAGTCATTGTTGAGTCTGCAACAAAAGCAAAGACAATTGAAAAAATTTTGGGAGAAGACTTTAAAGTTGTTTCATGTGTAGGGCATATTTCAGACCTTCCAGTTAAAGAATTGGGAGTTGATATAGAAAATGACTTTAAACCAAAATATATAATTCCTACAGAAAAGAAACCTGTTATAAAAGACCTTAAAAAGTACGTTAGTGAGTCTGATAAAGTTTGGATAGCTAGTGATGAAGACAGGGAAGGAGAGGCAATTGCCTGGCACTTATATGAAAATTTGGATTTAAATAACAAAGACTATGATCGAATAGTATTTCATGAAATCACTAAAAACGCAATTTTAAATGCATTAGATAGTCCAAGAGAGATAAACTATAATCTTGTAAATGCTCAACAGGCCAGAAGAGTTCTAGACAGATTAGTAGGCTATGAATTATCACCAGTTTTATGGAGAAAAGTTAAAACAGGTCTTTCTGCTGGTAGAGTTCAGTCTGTTTCTGTGAGACTTATTGTTGAAAAGGAAAGAGAAATTAAAAACTTTTTAACTAATAGTTATTTCAAGTCTATTGCAACATTTAAAAATTCCAGTGGAGTTATACTTAATGCTGAATTAAATAATAAATTTGATTCTGTTGAAGAAGTAAAAGTATTTCTTCAAAAAAATATTAATAGTAACTACACTATATCTGATGTAGAAAAAAAACCAGCTAAGAAATCTCCTGCTCCTCCTTTCACTACATCAACACTCCAGCAAGAAGCTTCAAGAAAACTTGGTTTTGGTGTTACAAGGACAATGTCTAATGCTCAAAAACTTTACGAAGCAGGTTTAATAACATATATGCGAACAGATAGTGTCACTTTATCTAAAGAAGCTAAATCCTCAATTTTATCTGTAATTGAAAGCAAATATGGAAATAGTTATGTAAATCCAAGAAATTATAAAAATAAAAATAAATCAGCTCAAGAAGCTCATGAAGCTGTTAGACCAACAGATATTTCAGTTGAAGATATATCGTCAGATTATGATCAGCAAAGATTATATGAACTTATTTGGAGAAGGACAATTTCCTCTCAAATGTCAGATGCACAAATTGAAAGAACAGTTGTGAATATCAATTCTAACTCTTTTAATGAAATATTTATTGCTAGAGGTGAAGTAATAAAATTTGATGGTTTTCTCAGAATATATAATGAAGGAACTGATGATGAATTTCAGGAAGAAGAGGGTATACTACCACAACTAAATATCAATGAAAACCTTGATTTAATTAATATTATATCAAGAGAGTCATTTTCAAGACCTCCCTCAAGATATACTGAAGCATCTTTAGTTAAAAAATTGGAAGAACTTGGTATTGGTAGACCAGCAACTTATGCTACTACAATATCAACAATTCAAAATAGAGGATATGTAGGGAAAGGTGATAATGAAGGTATAGTAAGAAGCTATAAATCCATTGAATTTAAAAGTGGAGATATAACTGAAAGTACTTTAACTGAAAAAACTGGTTCCAATAAAGGTAAGCTTGTACCTTCTGATATTGGAATAATCGTAAATGACTTTTTAGTTGATAATTTCGACAACATTCTTGATTACGGATTTACAGCAGAGGTTGAAAAAAGCTTTGATAAAATAGCTGAAGGAAATCAAAATTGGACTGATATAATAAAACAATTTTATACAGATTTTCATACAAATGTAAATATTGTAAAAGATACAGCTGAAAGACAATCTGGGGAAAAAATTTTAGGAGATGATCCTATATCAGGAAGAGTTGTTAAGGTTAGACTTGGAAAGTTTGGTCCAATAGCTCAAATAGGAACGATGGATGACGATAAAAAACCAATTTTTGCAAGCTTAACCAAAGACCAGCAGCTTGATACAATAACTCTTAACGAAGCATTAGAGCTATTTAAGTTTCCAAAGGAAATTGGAAATTATAAAGGTGAGGTTGTAACTGTAAATAATGGGAGATATGGACCATATTTAAAATTTTCCTCTAAATCTATTTCATTACCGAAGGAAATTGATCCACATTCAGTAGACATAGACTCTGCAATTCCTCTGATTGATGAAAAATTAAAATTAGATGAGCCTATTCACATTTATAACGATTTACCTGTAACAAAAGGAAAGGGTAGGTTTGGACCATTTATAAATTGGAATGAAATGTTCATTAACGTAAATAAGGCATATGACTTTGACAATCTTACCATTGATAATATCGAAGAGCTAATTGAATTAAAATTAAAAAAAGAAAAAGAAAAACTAATTAATGAGTGGGTTGAAGAGGGTATAAAGATCGAAAAAGGTAGATGGGGAAGATCAGTCATATCAATGGGTAAAAAGAAAATAGAAATTCCAAAAGAAATTGACCCTAAAACTATTACTTTAGATACTGCTAAAGAGTATCTAAATCCAAAAAAGAAAAAATGAGCCTTGAGCTATTGAAACCTATTTCAGAAAATTTACTTGATGAATTAGATGAAAATCATTTACAAGGATCACTTTTTAATAAAATAAATTTTCACACAAAAGAATCAGGTATACCTGATCTAAATTCATCAAATCTTTGCTTAATTGGAATTAGTGAAACTAGAAACTCTTATTTTCAATCTGACTTACAAGATTTAAATTTACTTAGAAAGGAATTATACAATCTAAAACAAGGCAAATGGAAGATAACGATATCTGATTTAGGTGATCTTCCTAATGGGAGTAATGTTGAGGATACTTATCATGCATTATATGATATATGTAAGGAATTATATTCAAAAAAAATTACTTTAGTTATAATTGGTGGAAGTAATGATATCATATACCCAATCTTCAAATCTTTTGATTCTCATTCTAAGAAAGTTAACATTGTTTCAATTGATAATCAATTTGACTTATATCAAGATTCAGATATAATATCGGGCAGAACATATATGAATAAAATTATATTGGATGATTCTAGTAAATTGAATGATTTTACTAATATCGGATATCAAAGACATCTATGCTCATATGAAGAGATAGAATTAATGGAAAAATTATTTTTTGAAAAAATTTCATTGGGTGAAATTTTAGAAAACAACATGAAAGCTGAGCCAATTATTAGAGATGCTGATATAGTTGGTTTTGATATGAAATCATTATCATTTTCGGCAAATTCCAACCCCAGTGGAATAGATTCAAGACTTGCATGTATATTGAGTAAATATGTAGGTCAAAGTAATAAAATATCCTTTTTTGGATTGTTTGACTTAAATAAAAATGAGGTTTCAAATAAATTATATTCTGAAATCATTTGGTATTTTATTGACAGTTTTAATAATAGAACTATTGAATCAAATTTTGATGATTCTCAATTATTCTTTAAATATATAGTACAAACCTCAGGCAGAGATATTATATTTTATAAAAGTAAAATTTCAGAGAGGTGGTGGATGACAATAAATTTATCTAGTAATGAAAAAATTAAATTTTTGCCTTGTCTTGAAAGTGATTATCAAGATGCCTTAAATGATAACATACCCATAAGGTGGTTAAAAGCATCAAAAAGAATTTAAATTTCTTGTAAATATCTTTCAGCATCTAGAGCTGCCATACAGCCTGTACCTGCAGCTGTAATTGCCTGTCTATAATCTTTATCTTGTACATCTCCTGCGGCAAAAACACCAGGTATATTTGTCTTTGTTGAAGTCTTATCTGTTATTATATATCCACTATCATCCATATCAACAATACCTTTAAAGATATCAGTATTTGGATTATGGCCAATGGCAATAAATAGGCCTGTAATATTAATTTCAGAAAACTCGTTACTGACATTATTTTTAATTTTTATTCCTTCAACTACATTGACCCCTAATACTTCATCAATTTCAGAATTAAAAAGAACATTAATATTTTTAAAGTTGCTTAAGCGATGTTGCATTGCTTTTGAAGCTCTAAAGTGATCTTTTCTCACTAGCATTGTAACCTTACTACAAATTTTAGCCAAATATGTTGCCTCTTCAATTGCACTATCTCCTCCACCTACTACAGCAACATCTTGATCCTTATAAAAGAATCCATCACAAACAGCACAAGCTGAAACTCCACCTCCAATAAGTTTTTGTTCACTCTCAAGACCAAGATATTTTGCTGAAGCACCTGTGCATATTATTATAGTCTTAGATTGAATTTCATCACCTTTTTGAGTATATATTTTATGAATTCCACCTTTTTCTTTTGAAAACTCTACTCTTGAAATAAAATCAACTTCAACTTTTGTTCCAAATCTTTCTGCTTGTTCCTTAAGCTCATTCATCATAGTTGGCCCATCAATACCTTGAGGATAACCAGGAAAATTATCTACTTCGGTTGTAGTTGTTAGTTGACCACCTGGTTCTAACCCAGTATATATGATTGGTTTAAGATCAGCTCTAGCTGCATAAATTGCCGCCGTATATCCAGCTGGCCCACTTCCTATAATGATTGTATTCATGCTAAGATAATTGAGATTTAATATTGATTTTGTAAAATTAAAAAAACATAAGAATAAATTGACGAAAACATTATTAACTTTGTAGTTTCCAAATAGAAAGAAAAAAATGACTAACAAAAACCTCAAGTATCAATCTCCAGGTATCAATGAGGAGACTAGGTTTGAAAAACTTCACACTGTTAGTTTTCAAAATTCACAAGAAGCTTCTCGACTTATTGCTAGAGAAATTTGTGATTTAGTTAAATCTAAACAAGAAAAAAATAAAAGTTGTGTAATTGGGTTTGCTACAGGTTCATCACCTACAATAGTTTACCAAGAAATAATAAAGATTCATAAAAATGAATCATTAAGCTTTAAAAATGTAATTGCTTTTAATCTTGACGAATATTATAGTATTAAAAAAGATGATATCAATAGTTATCATCATTTCATGAATGAAAATTTATTTGATCATATTGATATTCTTAAAGAAAACATTAATATACCTTCTGGAGAAATAAGTGAGAAAGAAATAAAAAAATTCTGTTCTTGGTATGAGAATAAAATTGAAGCATGTGGGGGAATTGACATACAGATACTAGGTATTGGAAGAACTGGACATATAGGCTTTAATGAACCTGGTTCTCATTTTAATTCAAAAACTAGACTTATAACCCTTGACCATACAACTAGATTTGATGCTAGTAAAAGTTTTAATGGTATTGAAAATGTCCCTTCTAAGGCAATAACTATGGGAGTTAGAACAATTTTTAATTCAAAGAGAATTATTATAATGGCATGGGGTTCACATAAAAGCTTAATTGTAAAAAAATCAGTGGAGAATAATGTTGATTCATTAATACCAACAACATATCTTCAGAATCATAAAAACACAACTCTTGTTCTTGATAGTGAATCTGCAAGTGAATTAACAAGGTTTAAAACACCTTGGCTAGTTAGTTCATGTGATTGGGTTGATTCAATGAAAAGAAGAGCAATTGTTTGGCTATGTGAAACAACTGGAAAATCGATCTTAAAATTAACAGATGAAGACTACAATAAAAATGGATTGTCTGATCTTTTGGCTCTTGAAGGATCTTCATATGAACTAAATATTAAAATGTTTAACCACTTTCAAAATACAATTACAGGATGGCCTGGGGGAAAACCAGGTGCTGATGACTCAACTAGACCTGAGAGAAAATCACCTAATTCTAAGAGAGTAATTATTTTTAGCCCTCATCCTGATGATGATGTAGTGTCAATGGGAGGAACATTTGATAGACTTGTATCTCAAGGTCATGAAGTCCATATTGCATACCAAGTTAAAGGTAATATTGCTGTTTCAGATCATGATGCTCTTAAATTTATAGAGGTTTCCAGGGATATGTTTAAAAACGACTCTAAATCTGTCAATGAATTAATAAAGGAATTAAGGAATAATAAGCCTGATAAAATTGATTCACAATCCGTAAGAAATTTAAAGGGATTTATAAGAAAAAGAGAGGCCATTGCTGCCACCAGATATATAGGGATTCCAGATTCAAATACTCATTTTATGAATCTTCCATTTTATGATACAGGGAGAATAAAAAAGAATCCTCATACAAAAAAAGATGTATTAATTACAGCTTCATTAATTAAAAAAATTAAACCTCATCAGATTTTTGCTGCAGGAGATTTAGAAGACCCACATGGAACTCACAAAGTGTGTTTGGATGTAATCTTGGAGGCTTTAAACACATTAAAGGGTGAAAAATTTATCAAGGATTCTTGGTTATGGCTATATAGAGGAGCGTGGCTGGATTGGGATATTCATGATATTGATATGGCTGTTCCAATGAGTCCCGCTCAAGTACTTAGAAAAAGAAAAGCAATTTTTTTCCATCAAACTCAAAAAGATGGTGTAATGTTCCAGGGTCAAGATCTAAGAGAGTTTTGGGTAAGAGCTGAAGAGAGGAATAAAGAAACTGCTGAAAAATACAAAAAGATGGGGCTTGCAGATTATGCTGCCATTGAGTCTTTTAAAAGATATCATTATTAAATTTAAATTATGAGCAAATTCAAGAAAAATATACTTTACCTTCTAATATTAGGATCTATACATATTACTCATTCACAAAATTTTTCAAAAAGAAAAATAAATAATCTTAAGACTCAAGTATCTCAAATGGTTGAGGATGATAAAAAGTCTACTCAAATTATGGTAGACAAAGTGTTTAGCTTTGCTGAACTTGGATTTCAAGAATTTGAGACTTCAAAATATTTAACTTCAATACTTGAGGAAAATGGATTTGAAATTGAAAATGGTATTTCAGATGTTCCAACTGCATGGCTTGCTACTTGGTCTAATGGTGAAGGTGGACCCACTATAGCTTTAGGTAGTGATATTGATGGAATTCCGGTAGCTTCTCAGTATCCAGGTGTTGCATATCATAAACCAATTGTAGAAGGAGCACCAGGTCATGGTGAGGGGCATAATTCAGGTCTTCCAGTTGTCATTACAGCTGCACTTTCTGTGAAAAAAGTCATGCAAGAAAATAATATACCAGGCAAGTTAATTATATGGCCGGGTGTTGCAGAAGAGCAGATAGGAACTAAAGCTTGGTATGTTAGAGATGGCTATTTTGATAATGTTGATATGTGTATTTTTACTCATGTAAGTAGTAACTTATCTGTTTCATGGGGAAAGGCTACTGGAACTGGATTAATTTCTGTTGAATATACATTTGAAGGTGAAACTGCTCACTCTGCTGGCGCTCCATGGAGAGGAAGAAGTGCTCTTGATGCTGCTGAATTGATGAATATTGGCTGGAATTATAGAAGAGAACACCTGCACCCAGATCAAAGATCCCACTCAATTTTTACAGATTCTGGAGATCAGCCAAACGTAGTCCCTTCTAAAGCATCAATATGGTTTTATATAAGAAACATAACCTATGAGGGCATAATGGAAAATTATGAAAAAGCAAATAAAATTGCAGAGGGAGCTGCATTAATGACTGACACCAAGTTTTCCTCAAGAGTACTTGGAACAGCTTGGCCAAGACATTTTAATAAAATTATAGCTGAGGAGATGTATGAAAATATTAAGACAATTGGTCTGCCTGATTGGTCAGAAGATGATCAAAAGCTTGCTGTAGCAGTTCAAAAAGAAGTAAATTCAAATAATACTAATGGTCTTGCAACTAAACTTAATGAAATTGGATCTCCTCTTCCTTATAATATAAGTGGTGGTTCAGATGATATTGGTGATATATCATGGAAAGTACCAACAGTTACACTTAGATTTCCATCTAATATTCCAGGATTACAAGGACACCATTGGTCAAATGCAATAACTATGGCAACTCCAATTGCTCATAAAGGTGCAAATGCTGGAGCTAAAGTTGTTGCTATGACTGTATTAGATTTTCTTTTGAAACCTGAAAAACTTAATCAGGCAAAGGATTATTTTGAAAATGTTCAGAAAAAAGAAACTCAGTATAAACCAATGATTTCTAAAAATGATCCTCCTGCAATATTTCTTAATAAGGATATCATGGAGAGATATAAAACAAAATTAAAGGAGTTTTACTTTGATGAAAATAAGTATGACACATATCTTGATCAACTAGGAATAGAATATCCAGTTATAAATAAAGATTAATTTATACTATAGTTCACATGACATGTCAAGTCCACAGCACATAGGGGACTTAATCATTCCATCACACTCTGGACAGTAAGAAACTTTAATTTCTTCTCCGCTATCAGTAGTTATAGTTTTATTTTGTAGAGGCTCATCACATTTAGCACATTGGCTTTTAACAGCCATACCACACTTTTCACATTTATAGGTAATATTTTCCATATAATAATTTTTTATACAAGTTATTATATTTTATATTATATTATAGATACAAATTAAAAATCAATTAAAATATGAGAATAATACTTAGTACAGTATTTCTACTTTTCTCTTTATTATCAAATAGTCAAAATTCTGTGACTGGTATAGTTTCAGATGAAAATGGAATTCCTCTTCCAGGAGCCAATGTAATCATTGAAGGAACAAGCACAGGTGTTTCGACTGATTTTGATGGAAATTTTGAAATTACTGCAAATCAAGGACAAGTCCTTGCTATTAGCTACATAGGTTATTTGACTCAGTACATTAATGTGTCCGGTCAAACTAACATTAATATTTCTTTACAGCTAGATAATGAGCTTGAAGAAGTAGTTGTGACAGCTCTTGGATTTTCTGTGGTTAGGGATCAACAGGGTTCTACATCTTCTGTAGTAAATACTGATGATGTAATTCGTTCTGGTGAAACAACTGTAATTAATGCCTTAAGTGGAAAAGCTTCTGGTGTTAGAGTTACTAAATCTAATGGTGACCCAGGTGCTGGAAGTACAATTAAAATTCGTGGTGCAAACACGATTGATGGTGATGTACAACCTTTAATCATTGTTGATGGTGTTCCACTTGACAACTCTACTTCATATGCTGGTGGGAACAGCATTACAGGTGGAAGAGACGCAGGTGTTACGCAAGGATCACGTTTGAATGACTTAAATTCTAGTGATATTGAGTCAATGCAAATTTTAAAAGGAGCATCTGCTGCTTCATTATATGGAAGTAGAGCTGCAAATGGAGTTTTAGTTATTACAACTAAAAAAGGACAAAGAGGTGAGGCTAAAATTTCATTTAAGTCAGCATATTCTTTCGATGAAGTATCTGAAAGAATCCCAATGCAAAACACATGGGGTCAAGGACAAAATGGAAAATTTGGAACCAATAGAGCTGAGTCATGGGGTGATTATATCCCTGATAGATCTGGTGGTCAAGATACTACTAAAGGAAGTGCTTATTTCATTGCAGATAGTGGAAGAATTTATTATGCAACTGATCAAAAGAACTCTAGAGATACTTTTGTTGATGAAAACTGGGACTCTGTTATTGGAACTGGTCATTCACTACAAAATGATCTTACTATAAGTGGAGGTGGAGATAACTCTACTTACTTTTTTAGTTTAGGAAATCTTCAGCAAGATGGTATTATAAAAAGTTCTGGATATGATAGAACTACTGCAAGATTAAACTATGAGGCTAGAGTTAACGATAAAATTACCCTTTCTTCAAAAATGTCTTATACATATACTGACACTGACAGAATACAACAAAGTTCGAATGTATCCGGTCTTATGTTAGGACTTTTAAGAACTCCACCTGACTTTGATCAAAGAGATTATAAAGGTACATATGTATCTAGCAGTGGAGAAGAATTTTTAAATAGAGGAAGATCATACAGAAGAGAAATTGGTAATAGTTGGAACCAAACTTATGTTAATCCTCTTTGGGTTGTTAATGAGCAAACTGCCAATAGTAAAGTAAATAGGATAAATGTTACTCCTCAATTAACAATTAAACCAGCTTCAAATGTTTCAATTGTTGCCAGGGGAAATTTAGATGTAGCTGATGATAAAAGAACTTACTTCTTTCCAATTGGTGATGCAAGTGGAAGAGCTGTTGGTCAGCTTCAAGAAGATGTTCTTGATACAAGAAATACATCATTTGATCTGATAGGAAAGGCAAACTTTCAATTAAGTGATGATGTTAATTTATCAGCAACTGCTGGTTGGAGTTATAATGATAGAAAATACTCAAGAATTTCAGGAAATATTACAGGATTTTTAGTTAATTCAAAAAAGCAGACAACTGCATTGAATACTTCATCTGAAGCCTCTACATATGAAAATTTTAAATCATTTAGTAGATCAAACAGAGGTTATGGTATTCTAAATTTTGATTTTAATGAAGAGTTATTTCTAAATGTTTCCGGAACCCTTGAGGCTTCTTCTACAATAAGTGATACATTTTTCTACCCTGCTGCTGACTTAGCTTGGGTATTAACAGAAAGAATCCAATCAAATGTTCTCTCATTTGCTAAGCTAAGAGGATCTTGGGGACAAGTGGGTGTTCAACCTGCAGCACATAAGTTTGAAACTTTAGCAGAAGGAGGATTTAGTTACTCAACTTATAGTGATCCATTAGATAGTAACCTATTTGGTGGAGGTTTTAGATTAGATAACAACTTAGGTAACCCTAATTTAGAGCCAGAGTTAAAAACTGAGTGGGAAATAGGAGGTGATTTTAGATTTTTTAATGATAATCTTTCTTTATCTCTTACTTATTATGATAATATAATTGAAGGTATTTTATTAGATGTTACTCTTTCCCCATCAACTGGGTTTTCAACTCAATATGGAAATTATGGAGAGATGACAAATAATGGTATTGAGCTTGATTTAGGATTAAATATTATAGATACTACAGACTTTGGGCTTTCAACATCTGTAAACTGGTCTACTAATGAAAATGAAGTAACAGACTTATATGGAACAGAGTCTATAAACTTGTCTCCGGGAGCTTCAGTTAGCTCAAGAGCTGTTGTAGGATATCCATTAGGAGTTCTTTATGGAACAGGTTCTAAGACTAATCCAGATGGAAGTTTAGATCTTAATTCAAACGGGTTCCCTCAGATTACCTCAAGCCCAGAAGTTTTAGGTGATCCTAATCCTGATTGGAGAGGTGGTATTTCTTTGAGTATGAGATATAAGAAGCTTAGATTAAATGCTGTACTAGAGCACTCTCATGGTGGAGATTATTCTCCTAGAACACTTTGGGTACTTCGTCGTTTTGGAACAACAATGGAAACAGCTGCCAGAACAACTTTAAGTCAGAGTTTAGTTAACTATGCTGGTAAAACTATTGCCTCTGGTTCTACAGTTAGAGGTTCAGTTTATGATTTTGGTGGAGGACCAGTTCTTCTTGATGAAACATGGTATAGAACTGGAATTGGTGGAGGTTTTGGTGATAATCAGGCCTATAATTTCTCTATCGAGGATGCTACATTCACAAAACTTAGAGACTTATCTCTAAGCTATGTTTTAGATACTCCAGCAATTAAATCTATAGGATTAAATGATATAGTTTTAACTGCTACTGGTAGAGATCTAATAAATATCAATAAGATTGATGGAGTTGATCCTGAAACAAATCAATATGGTGTTGGTGCTGCTGAAGGATTGGATTATTTTACAAATCCTCAAACAAAAGGGTTTTTATTTAGTTTAACAATTAATTATTAATAAAATGAAAAATATATATATAAAATCTTTTCTGGCTTTTCTAATTATGTTTTCATTTTCATGTGAGGACATTAATGAAGACATAAATTCAAATCCTAATGATATTTTAACAACTGATGTTGAGAATAAGTTGTTTTTAACTGGTGCCCAGCTTGCTAATATTCAATTACAAAATGGACATTTAAATAGAATTAGCGGTATGTACTCTGGTCAATTGATTGGTTTCTCTTCTTTGTATTCTAATATCTATGGATATTCTTTATCAACAGTTGAATCTAACAGTGAATGGAATGCACTTTATGTTGGTGTATTGACAAATATGAGAAATATTCAAGCTAATTCTTCAAGTAGTTTATTAGTTGGAATCTCTCAAATCATGGAAGGTCATGCATTTGGAACTGCTGCTTCCTTATGGGGTGGTATTCCTTATAGTGAGGCTGGAAATCCAGAAATTGAAGATCCTACCTTTGATAGTCAAGTATCTGTTTATGATGCCGCTATTGCAAAACTTAACGCTGGTATTTCAACTTTAGGTTCTGCATCATCAGCAAATTTATCTCAAGATATTATCTTCGGTGGTAATAAAGATAAATGGATAGAAGCTGCTTACACATTAATAGCTAGATTTAATCTTCATAAAAAAGATTATGGTGCTGCTATATCTGCTGCTAATAATGGAATAAGTTCAGCCTCAGGGGATATGAAATATAACCCTCCAGGTACTCAAACTGGTGATATGAATCTATTTGCAACAATTTTAAATGGATCAAGAGCAGGTGATATTGGTAATTCTTCAGGTGGATCTGAAAGTTTTTTACTACAATTATTAAATAGCTCAAGTTCAAATAATAGAAATAATGCAAAAACAGATGAAACTGCTAGATATGGTTATTATAAAATTAACTCTTCAAGTGGTGCTGCTAACACTGGTATTATAGCTGAAACAGAGCCTCAAAATATGGTTACATTTTTTGAAAATGAATTAATACTTGCAGAGGCTAAAGCTAGACAAGGAGGTGTAGCAGATGGTCTTCCACATTTAAATAATGTAAGGTCATGGTTAAACTCCGGAAGTAATTTAAATGATAATCATAATTCAGGAGGATTTAAATATGAAGCTTATACAGCTTCAGATTTTAATTCAGGTGGTCTTGAAAACACAGATGGTATTGATCCAAAATCTGCTTTTCTGAGAGAAGTTATAGAGGAGAGATATGTAAGTGGTTTTGGAATGCATATTCCTTTCAATGATGCAAGAAGACTTAGAAAAACTGATTCAGCAATTTCAGTTCCTTTTACACTTGTTCTTGGACCAAACCCTCCTTATCCTGAAAGGATGCCATATGCAGCAAATGAATTAAATTCAAATGCAAATGCTCCAGCTGAAGACCCAGGAATTTTTACAAAAACCCAGGTAAATCAGTAAAACTTTAAAAAAAGGTTTGTAAATTTTACAAACCTTTTTTTTATGTTCTATTCTAGAAAAAAATATTACTTATTTATTGCAGCAGCTCTAATTAGTTGTTCAGATAATTCAAAATATTCAAATAGTATAATCTCTTCACCACACCCACTTGCGTCAGAAACTGGTAAGTTGATTTTCTCAAAAGGAGGAAATGCATTTGATGCTGCTGTTGCTGCTTCATTTACCTTAACTGTTGTTGAGCCAAGTATGAGTGGAATAGGAGGAAGACTTCAAGTTATTTATAAAAAAGCAAATGGGAATATTCATGGAATTGATGGAACCACACAAATACCTCAAAGCTTTGAAGATAGTGATGAGGAGTTACCTAGTTTTGGATATAAGACAATAGGTATACCGGGTGTTGTTGCAGGTCTAATAAAACTTCATGAAGAAAATGGTAATCTTGATTTAAAAACAATAATGCAGCCTGCTATTAAAATTGCAGAAGAAGGATTTCTTGTTCTTCCTGGAGAAATTAAAAGATTTCAAAGCGAAAAAGAAAAATTAAAGTTATTTGAAGGATCAAAATTTTATTTCCTGGACTCAGAATTAGAATCATACAGAAATGGTCATGTTCTAGTCCAAAAAGATCTCGCCAATACTCTGAGAATTATTTCAGAAAAAGGAAAAAAAGGATTTTATGAGGGAGAAGTTGCACAAAAAATGGTTGACGATATTCAATCAAATGGAGGATTTATAACTCATGATGATTTGAAAAACTATTCAGCTGTGGAGTCTGAAGTTTTAATTGGTGAATTTAATGACTATCAAATTCATACTCTAAACCTTCCATCATATGGTTCAATAACTATAAACATGATTCAAATATTTGATAACCTTAGTATTAATGATGAAAAAGATTGGACTATAAAGGTTTCTTCTGCTGTTGAAGAATCTTATAGATATAGACCATATCAGAATAACATCGATTCTGTTAGAAGTATTTTGTCTAAAGAAACAGCTAAAAGAATTGCAGATAAGATTGAGTCAACAAATATGGTTATAACTTATAATAATGAAGTTAAAAAATATGATTACCAGGACATTGCACTTGAGCATACTGCTCATTTAACTACTTCAGATAAGTATGGAAATGTAGTATCACTTACTCAAACTTTAGGACCCAATATGGGGTCAAAAGTTGCTACAAAAGGCCTTGGATTTCTTTACAATGTTACTATGGGGCCTTATTTAGGAGGATATTTAGGGCAAGATAAACCAGGAGATAGATCTTCATCTCATATTTCACCAACTTTATTTACAAGTAATGATGAAGTAATACTTGCTCTCGGTGCAGCTGGAGGAAATAAAATTCCAGTAGCAATTAATCAGGTTGCGTATAGATATTTAAAGCAAAAGTTTAGATTATATGACGCTTTAGTAATGCCTAGAACCTATATGTATGATAGTCCAAGATATGTTGAAGGTCATCTAGGAATAGATAGATTTAATGATAAGGTATATTACCCTGAATTCTACAATGTAGAAAAAATTAGGCAAGAAGGGTATTTTGGAAGAGTTCATGCTGTTGCTCTTGACACAATAAATAATAAATGGATTGGAGCTGCAGATCCAGACTGGGATGGAAAAGTTTCAGAATTTCAATAAAATGAGATTAATTAATATTTTAAAAAATAAAAAAGGTTACACTTTAATAGTATAACCGTTTTATTGTTTTAGTAGCGAGGGCAGGACTCGAACCTGCGACCTTTGGGTTATGAGCCCAACGAGCTACCTACTGCTCTACCTCGCGATATAGATTGCAAATATAGTAAACTTTCATTACATAGTTTCAAGGCATTTAATTTAAGTAGTTATCTTTGCCGAAATGACTGATAATAAACATAAATCTGGATTTGTATCAATAATTGGAAGACCAAATGTTGGTAAATCAACTTTGATCAACTTTTTAATGAAAGAAAAACTATCTATTATTACATCTAAGGCTCAGACTACAAGACATAGAATTAGAGGAATAATTAATGGTGAAGATTATCAAATTGTTTTATCAGATACACCTGGAATTTTAGATCCAAGCTATAAACTTCAAGAGGCAATGATGAAGTTTATTAAAGAAACTTTAATAGACTCTGATTTCTTGGTAATAGTTGAAGAGGTTGGAAATAAAGAGTCATTTGATGAAATATTAGTGAAAAAATTAAATTCTTTTAAAATTCCAATAATTCTATTGATAAATAAAATTGACCTCTCTTCTCAACAAGAATTAGAGGAATCAATATCACATTGGAAATCAATATTTCCAAATATTGATATTTACCCTGTCTCTGCAATTGAAGGATTCTTTATTGATGAGTTAATTGAGATCTTTAAAGATAAACTTCCTTTATCTCCTCCATTTTTTCCAAAAGATCAATTTACTGATAGACCTGAAAGATTTTTTGTAAATGAATCAATAAGAGAGCAGATTTTAATTCATTATGACAAAGAAGTTCCATACTCTGTTGAGGTATTAACTGAAGATTTTAAGGACTCACCAAAAATTATTAAAATCAGATCTTTAATTCTAGTAGAAAGAGAATCACAAAAAGGTATTTTGATCGGTCATAAGGGGTCTGCCTTGAAAAAAGTTGCTTCTAAAGCCAGAGGTAATCTTGAAAAATTTTTTAGAAAGAAAATATTCTTGGAAGTATTTGTTAAAGTTAAAAAGAATTGGAGAAATGACCCTTCATCTCTAAAAACATTTGGATATAATCTATAATAAATGAGTGGTATTGTAGCAATAGTTGGAAGACCTAATGTTGGCAAATCTACACTTTTCAATAGATTAATTGAGAGGAAAGAGGCAATAGTTGATCAGGTAAGTGGTGTAACAAGAGATAGGCATTATGGAAAATCTGACTGGAATGGTGTTGAGTTTAGTGTTATTGATACAGGAGGATATCTTCCTTTAAGTGATGATGTTTTTCAAAAAGAAATTGATAAGCAAGTAATATTAGCTATCGAGGAAGCTGATGTAATTTTATTCTTGGTTGATGTTAAAGATGGTTTAACTGGTGTTGATCAATCTATTGCAGATATGCTTCATAGATCCTCTAAAGAAACTCTACTATTGGTTAATAAAGTTGATAATTCTAAACTAATAGAAGATTCAAATGAATTTTATTCTTTGGGTTTTGAAAACTTATTTTGTTTATCATCGATTAATGGATCTGGAACAGGTGAATTTTTAGACTTATTATCTGAGAAACTTCCAAAAGAGGACCTAATAATTTCAGATGTACCAAAATTTGCTGTTGTTGGTAGACCTAATGCTGGTAAATCATCATTTATCAATTCCCTTATCGGTAAAGAAAGATTTATAGTTACTGATGTTGCTGGAACAACCAGAGATAGTTTATACACTCGATACAATCAATTTGGTTTTGAGTTTGATTTAATTGACACAGCAGGAATTAGGAAGAAGAGTAAAGTATCTGAAGATATTGAGTTCTACTCAATTTTAAGATCTGTTAGAGCAATTGAAAATTCAGATACATGTTTAATAATGTTTGATGTAGAGAGAGGCTTTGATTCTCAGGTACAAAATATTTTTTGGCTTGCAGCTAGAAATAAAAAAGGTGTTGTTGTTCTTGTAAACAAATGGGATACTGTGGAAAAAGATCATATGACTACTAAATCAATTGAAGAGGAAATTATATCCAAAACATCTCCATTTACTGACATACCAATTGTATTTATTTCAGCATTAACAAAACAAAGAATCTTTGATGCAATTAAAATTGCAATGCAGGTAAATCAAAGAAGGGATTATAAAATACCAACTAAAAAGTTAAATGATTTTATTTTACCAATAATTGAACAAAAACCTCCACCTAGCACTAAAGGTAAATACGTAAAAATCAAGTTTTGTAGACAACTTCCCACTAAGTATCCTCAGTTTGCATTTTACTGTAATCTACCTCAGTATATAAAAGATCCTTACAAACGTTTTTTAGAGAATCAATTGAGAAAAAATTTCAATTTTTCAGGTGTTCCGATTGATATTTTTCTTAGAAAAAAATAATCATAAAGTTTTTTTAAGAGACTTCAACTCTTCTTTAATTTTATTAAGCTTTTTCAAAATTACTAGATTTTCATCTTTAGAAATATCTTTTGATTTTAGCTTCTTTTTAGCACCTTGAATTGTTAGACCGTCTTTTTTTAGAAGAGTATATATTAATTTTATGGATTCAATATTTTCTTTTGTATACTTTCTTATTCCAGATGATTTAACCATGGGATTTATCTCTTTAAATTCTTTTTCCCAAAACCTTAATAAAGAAGTATTGACATTAAAGTGAGTAGCTACTTCACTTATACTATAGTATTTTTTTTCTGGAAGATTACTAAACATTTTAGTCAAGAGATTGGTTCTCCTGTGAAGCTTGATTTACAAGTTCTTCAAATTCAATAGGGGATAGACTACCTGAATAGAAATTTATTGGATTAATTTTTTTACCATCCTTTATAATCTCATAGTGAAGGTGAGGTGCTACAGATCTACCAGTATTACCTACATAGCCTATTAGATCTCCTCTTTTTACCCTGTTACCTCTTCGAACAACAATTTTATCCATATGAGCATATAAACTCACATATCCAAAACCATGATCAATCCTAACATGATTACCAAAACCTATAGCTCTAGCATCTGCTCTAGATATTCTTCCATCACCAGTTGCATAAATAGGTGTACCAGTTTTTGCAGAAAAATCCATACCCCAGTGCATAGTTCTCTTTTTGGTAAATGGATCAATTCTGTAACCATATCCAGATGCCATTCTTTTAAGATCAGAACTACTTACAGGCTGAATTGCAGGAATTGCAGTCAGAAGCGACTCATTGTTCTTTGCTAATAACTCAATTTCATCTAGTGATTTAGATTGAATCACTAGTTCTTTTGTTAGAATATCTAATCTTTTTGTTGTATTTACTATAACATCAGAACTCTCAAATCCTTCTAGATAATCGTATCTATTAACACCACCAAATCCTGCTCTTCTTTGATCTTCTGGAATTGGACTAGCTTCAAAATAGACTCTATATAAATTATTATCTCTTTTCTCAATATTAGCTAAAGTTGATTCAACTTGTTCTAATTTCTTATTTAATACTTTAAGCTGGAGTTCGTAATTATTTATTTCTCGAGCCTGAACAATTTCTTTGGGGGTATCAATAAAATCAGTATTTAAAAGTACAACTGTAATAAATGCTCCAATAATTACTGAACTAATCAAAAACAGAGACAGTCTGTAGATACGTTCAACAAATGTTCTTTTAATTGGGACAAACTCCAGATTGTCAGAATCAAAGTAGTATTTAGTTTTGGACATAGACCAATTTGTTGTAATTTCAACCTTTAAATGGCTGAAAACCTCTACAAATATAAAAAAAATGAATTCATACGTTGTTAGAGAAAAATTTTTTCAATACTTCAAAGACAAACGACACAATATTATTCCCTCAGCCTCTGTAATTAATCAATCAGATAAAAATTTAATGTTCACTAATGCTGGAATGAACCAGTTTCGGAATATTTTTTTAGGTAATCAAGAACCTGCATTTTCCAGAGTTGCAAACTCTCAAAAGTGTCTTAGGGTTTCTGGAAAGCACAACGACCTTGAAGAGGTTGGGGTTGACACCTATCACCATACTTTTTTTGAAATGCTGGGTAATTGGAGTTTTGATGATTATTTCAAAAAAGAGATAATTGAATGGTCATATGATTTAATTACTAACATATATGGGATTAAAAAAGAAGATATATATGTTTCTGTATTTAAAGGATCAAAAGAGGACAATCTAGAATTTGATCAAGTAGCTTTTGATGAATGGAAAAAGTTTTTTAGTGAAGACAGAATTATTAGTGGTAACAAAAAAGATAACTTTTGGGAGATGGGAGATATTGGACCTTGTGGACCATGTTCTGAAATTCACATTGATTTAAGATCAGAATCTGAAAAGAAAAAAATTAGTGGAGCTGATCTTGTAAATAAAGAACATCCTCAAGTTGTAGAAATATGGAACCTAGTATTTATTCAATACAATAGGAAGAAAGATGGATCCTTAATTAAACTCGATAAACAATATGTAGATACTGGAATGGGACTTGAAAGACTTTGTATGGCACTACAGAAAAAAGAGTCAACTTATGATACGGATTTATTTATAGATATTATTAAGAAAATTGAGAATATTTCAAATAAAAAATATTTGTCAGGCGATGAAAATATTGATATTGCTATAAGAGTTATATCCGATCATATTAGAGCTTTAATTTTTACAATTTCTGATGGTCAAATCCCTAGCAACAATGGACCAGGATATGTTATTAGAAGAATTCTTAGAAGAGCTATTAGATATGGATATACAAATCTTGATATAAAAACTCCATTTATTCATGAACTTGTTGATATAGTAATTTCTCAATATTTAACCATTTATCCTGAGCTAAAAAATCAGAGTGAATACATTACCTCATTAATTCATGATGAAGAAAAAGGTTTCCTCAAAACATTAAATCAAGGTCTTTTACTTATAAATCAAATTATTGAGTCTAATCCAAATGATAAGAAAATTAGTGGTGAAGATTCCTTCAAGCTTTATGATACATATGGATTTCCAATTGATCTTACTTCATTAATTGCAAGTGAAAATGATTTTCTAGTTGATATTGATGGATTTAATGAACATATGAAAGCTCAAAAAAGTAGATCAAAGTCAATAAGTAATGAAGAAGTTAAAGAATGGAATATTGTAAGTGAGAATTCATCTACAAACGTATTTAAAGGTTACGACCATTATGAACTTGAAACAAAAGTTTTCAAGTATCGAGAGTGTATAACCAGTGAAGGAGAAACTCAGTATCATCTTGTTACAAATGAAACCCCTTTCTATCCTGAAGGAGGCGGGCAAATTGGAGATACTGGAGAAATTATTTCAAACTCTATGACTATAACTGTAAAAGATACTTTTAGAGAAGGTGAGGACATAATTCATCTTGTAGATAATTTACCAAATAAACTAGAAGAATCTATACTAATGAAAATTGATAAAGATAGAAGGTCATCTATTCAAAGAAATCATACTTCAACACACCTTCTTCAATTTGCTTTAAAAAAAATACTTGGAAATCACATAGAGCAAAGAGGTTCTATGTTAAACGAAGATATTTTTAGATTTGATTTTTCACATCAATCTAGATTATCAGAGAAGGAATTAAATGATGTTGAAGAACTTGTTAAAAGTTTAATTAAAGATGAAATTAAGTGTATCGAAGATAGGGAAGCAAATTATATTGATGCTTTAAATGCAGGAGCTATTGGTTTATTTTCAGAAAAATATGGCGATGTAGTAAGAACAATTAAGTTTGGGGAATCTTATGAACTATGTGGAGGTACTCATGTAGATAACACAAAAGAGATTGAAGATTTTAAAATAATTTCTGAGGGCTCACAAGCATTTGGAATTAGAAGAATAACAGCATCTTGTAATAAAATTAGAATTAAGGAGGAAAAATTAAAAGATCAAGCAATAAAAGAAAAAGCTGAGAGTGAAAAAGTAAATAAACTTCTTCAAAAAGAAATAGATTCTCAAAACAAGTTAAAAATTCAATCAATAAAAGAGTTAATTATTAATGAGATAAAAGAAGTTAATGGATTAAATACATTCACGGGGAAATTAGAACTAGATAATAAATCAACCAAAGAATTGTGCTTTTCACTCTCTAATGAATTAGATAATCTAATTATGATTGTTTTCTCTATAAGTGATGAAAAAGTATTTATTTCATGTTTTATTTCAAAGAATTTGATAGCCGAAAAGAATCTTAATGCTTCAAATATTATCAAACGGTTAACCCCTATAATTGAAGGTAGTGGTGGAGGCCAGCCTTTCTTTGCTTCTGGAGGTGGAAAAAATCTTGATGCAGTAGATGAAGCCCTAGCTGAATCTGAGAAAATAATTAGTCAGCTGTAGGTGGAAATTTTTCAAGTATACTTGAAACAAAATTACCAATCATCTTATCTCTATCTTTTGAGTACTCATTTAATACTCCTACACCTTTACCTTGCCATACAAGTTGTTGATTCTTATTATCAATAAAATTAACATAAAGAGTACCTTGAACTCTTGAGTATCCAGATGAGTATGGATAGCGGTAAAAGAAAGGACTCCAGCCATAGGGTAAATAATTATTAACATACACCCTCTCCTTTGATTGAGTCTCAAATGTAATTAATAGATCAGGTGAACTAGATCTCTCAAGTCCTTTTGACTTGAGACCCATATCTAGTGATTTTAAAATCCTCTTTTTATCAAGATCAGAAATTTCAACCTTTTCAATATCTGGTTCAGAGAATGAATATGAATTATAGTTACTAAAATCCACATCAGAATCATAATCATATTGAACATAAATTCCACATGAGTTAATAATTAAAGCTATTGTGAATAATATTATTTTTGGAGAGTTCACTTTTCTTATAATTTTCAATATTTTAAAGTTATGAAAAAATTTTTATTGTTTTTTATATTAATATTTCTTTCCTCTTGTTCATCATTTAGGTCTTTATCGGAAAGTAATTTATCTGTTGATGATCAGATAAACTTATATATTAAAAAATACGCACCAGCTGCAACTAAAAATATGAGATTTTACAGAATACCTGCAAGTATAACATTAGCTCAAGGAATTCTGGAGTCAGGATATGGGCAAGGTACTCTTGCAAAAAAAGCAAATAATCATTTTGGTATTAAGTGTCACAAAGACTGGAAAGGAAAATCAATTTCACATGATGATGATGCAAAAGGTGAATGTTTTCGGTCATATAAAAATCCTTTAAGGTCTTATAAAGACCATTCTTTATTCCTAGTTGAGAGAGATAGATACAGTTCCTTGTTTAAATTAAATAGAAAAGATTATGAGTCATGGGCAATTGGGTTGAAAGCAGCTGGGTATGCTACTGATCCTAAATATGCTGACAAATTAATAAGTTTAATTGAAAGGTTTAAATTAAATAGGTTTGATGAATAGATTGTCATCATCAGACTTAAAAATATCTATTAAATCATTTCCTCTAAGCTCTTTTAAAATTTTATCCCATTTCTTATTTGATAAATCAAATTCGGATTTAAAATCAGCTAAAAGAATTTGCTCAATGTTTTTAAGCCTATTAAAAATGACCTTTGCATCTTCGGAAATATCTGGTTCCTTTTTTATTGGTTTCATTTGTGGGAAGAATAAAATTTCTTGAATTGAAGTTTTATTTGTCAAAAGCATAACAAGTCTATCAATTCCAATTCCAATTCCAGATGTTGGGGGCATTCCATACTCAAGAGATTTAATGAAGTCCATATCAATAAACATAGCCTCATCATCACCTTTCTTACTTAATTCTAATTGATCTTCAAATCTTTTTAATTGGTCAATTGGGTCGTTAAGCTCTGAATAAGCATTTGCAATTTCCATTCCATTTACAATTAATTCAAATCTTTCAGTGAGATTAGAATTTGATCTATGCTCTTTTGTAAGAGGACTCATTGATTTTGGATAATCAGTTATAAATGTAGGATTTATAAAGTTTTTTTCACATTTATTACCGAAGATTGCATCTATCAACTTTCCTTCTCCCATACTATCATCTATATCAATAGAAAGATCTTTACAAATAGATCTTAGCTCACTTTCGTTTTTACCTGAGATATCATAACCAGTATATTTAATTATAGCGTCAGTAATTGATATCCTTTCATAGGGTGCCTTAAAATCTATTTTTTTGGAATCAAATTCGACTTTAGTTTTATTATGAATTTCTAAACATACTTTTTCAATTAATGACTCAGTGAGTTCCATCATCCAGAAATAATCTTTATAAGCAACATACAGTTCGAGTATTGTAAATTCGGGATTATGATTTCTGTCCATTCCTTCATTTCTGAAATCTCTTGAAAATTCATATACAGCTTCAAACCCACCAACAATTAATTTTTTTAAAAATAATTCATCTGAAATTCTTAAATAAAGAGGTATATCTAATGCATTATGATGTGTTATAAATGGACGAGCTGTTGCACCACCTGGAATTGGCTGAAGAATAGGAGTCTCAACTTCAAGATATTCTCTCGAGTTTAAAAAATTTCTAATCGAATTTATAATTTTTGTTCTTTTAACAAATGTCTCTTTAACTTTAGGATTAACAATTAGATCAACATATCTCTGTCTGTATCTTTGTTCTAAATCTGTAAAACTATCATATTCGTTTCCTTTAGAATCAACTTTAGGTAAGGGAAGTGGTCTTAGAGATTTGTTAAGAATTTTGAAATCTTTTACTAGTACTGTAATCTCTCCAACTTTTGTTTTAAACAATTCACCATTTATACCAATTATATCTCCAATATCAAGTAACCTTTTGTAAACTACATTGTATTTAGTTTTATCATCTCCTTTACAAATCTCATCTCTATTAAAATACACTTGAACTCTACCCTTGCTATCCAATATTTCAGCAAAAGAAGCATTTCCTTGAATTCGTCTAGACATAATTCTACCAGCAATTACTACTTGTTTTTTTTCTTCATATTTGGAAACTATATCTAAAGAAAAATTGGTTACAGGATAAAGTTCTGCTGGATAAGGATCTATTCCAATCTTTTTTAACTCTTCAAGTTTTTCTCTCCTTATTTTTTCTTGTTCGGTCACTATATATTGTTTAAACAAAGATAGGTTTTATAAAATAATCATTGAAGTACAAATTTCTATATTTGAATGATTAATGAAAAATAAAAAAATAATAGTTAGAGATATAGGGAGAACTTCATTTTCTGATGCCTGGAAATTTCAAGAAGATGTTTTTCAAAAAATAATTGATCAAAAAGTTCAAAATAGAACTTTAGAAAAAAAAATAAAAACTAACAATTATCTAATTTTTACAGAACACAATCCTGTATATACTATTGGAAAGAGTGGAGATATGTCAAATCTTCTTTTAAATCAGAATCAATTAAAAGAGAAAGAAATTGATTTTTTTAAAATTAATAGAGGAGGAGATATAACATTCCATGGTCCAGGTCAAATAATGGGTTATCCTATCCTAGACTTAGACAATTTTTTTACAGATATAAACCTATATTTAAGATCTCTGGAAAATACTATTATAGATACTCTAAGTTTTTATGACATCTTAGGATTTACAATTAAAGGAGAAACGGGTGTTTGGGTTAAAAATCAAAATCAATTTAAAAAAATATGCGCATTTGGTATTAGAGCAAGTAGGTGGGTAACTATGCATGGATTCTCATTGAATGTAAATTCTGATTTAAATTACTTTAACAATATTATACCATGTGGAATAAAGGATAAAGGTGTAACCTCTATTAAAGAAACTTTAAATCAAGAAGTTGATTTAAAGAAGGTAAAGAAGAAGATTTTTGAAAATTTTGAAAAGAATTTTGATGCTGATTTAGTTTATCATGATTAATTTATTTCATAAGATACAATTGAATACTTATCGATTTTTGAAATTAGTTCAAGCTTACCATCAATATCTGAATCAATCAAATCAAATGAAGAGCTACCTTTAAGAGGAAATCCGTTAACTAGCTCACCACTGTCATTATATAGATATATATTATCATTGTTAAGATCTGTAGTTCCAACAAAGAAATCTCCAGAAATATTAAAAACCTTAGGCTTTGAGTACCTGCCAGTTGGAAGCTTTACATCAATACCTTTAATTGACAAAATGTCCTCGCTTATATATATTAGTTTATCATCAAAAACATTAATCATACTATTATCAGATAGATTTAAATTATTTCTATTAAAATTACCGTTAGTATCAATCTGAATTAAATTTCCTTGATTATCAGAAGTTGTAAATGAGCCTAAATATGAATATACAGTATTATCGTTATACTGAATTTTATCTTCAACAACTATTCTATCTTCACCTCTTCTATTAAGAATCTTTATATCACCATTTTCAAGTTGAATAACAATATAATCTTTGCCATCAATTCTTAAATGAACTGGACTTTTAATAATACTTGATGAAAAATTATTTGGACTAAAACCATTTACAATTTTCCCTTTTGTATCATACATCTTAATTTGATTATCGTATGAGATTACAATTCTATAATTTCTATTCTTTTCATAATCAAAAATTGAAATGGGATTTATATTATCCCCCAATTCTAAATCAAAACTTAGATCATTAACCTGATTTCCATTTCTATCAATAAGATATAACTTATCTTCTGTCCTAAATATCATTTGAAGTCTACCATTTTTATATGTATCAATTTGTTCTATATCTCCAATTACTCTACTAGATAAATTTTTTTTCCAAATAAGACTTCCTTTATTTGAGTAATAATGTAATACGTTTTCACTATTTTGAAAAACAAAATCATATTCTTTAGTAGAATGATTTTTTATCCAAATTGGATCTGAAATTATTTCATTATCTGATGAAACAAGAAATTCTGTATAAGCTTCACCCATCTTTGAGAAAGTATTGATCTTTTTATAATCAAAATTTAATAGTGCTATATCCTGAGTGAATTTTAAGCCAAATGATACAAATGGATACGAATCTGAATCTAAAAAATTAATTATACTTGAATTCATTTTATTTCTTGAATTTATAACCCAGAAGAAATTATTATTTGACTGTATATTTTTCTTATAATTTGTATAGTCAGAATTTGATCCTAAAACATTATTAATTTTATTTGCATTAATTATATTTCTTAATTTTGAAATAGAACTGCCAATAATTAAAAAATTATTAATTAAAGTTGAATAGCTTATCAGAGGATCATATCCAAAAGATTGCAATAATAACCTAAGGCCTTCATCAAAATTTACAAGATATATATCTGTATCGTTGCTTTCTTTTAGGTTAAAATATTCTTCAATCTGGTCTGTATTTTTTAAAGCAATAACTAAAAATTTTTCTTGATCATCTACTATACTTAATTCATTTATGAGATTTATAGACTTAAAACTATAATCATCAGCAGCAATATTATTTGATTTAAAGAAATTTTTAAGATTGAATATAAATCGTTCAGAATCCCCTACATTAAAAGAAAAAAATGATTTAAATGTATTAGGAATAACTTTATCAGATACAATCTCTTTAGAGGAAATACTTTTTAAAATTGAAATTTTAGAATTAAGTGAGTCACTTAACTTAGTAACACCAGAAAGCTTTATGCCATCAGTTGAGTTGGAAAAATCATAACCAATCCATGAAGTTTTAACTTTAGGCAACAAAGGTAAATTAAATGATCTATAGTCCTCAGAATTTGATTCATCTGATTTAATAAAAAAATTAAATGGATCGTTTTTGTCTATTGTTTTTGAAATTTTTATCAAATCCGGACTGATTTTTTTATTATTTGTTTTATAATCTCTTATAATATTTTCTAAAACTATATCAGTATCTGAGCTTATAAAAAAACCACCAACAAGTGTTTTGTAAATTGTCTTATTGTTAAAAGTCTTTGAGTATATATTATAACTCTGATAAGTTTTATTAAAATCATCATTATTAAAAATTGAATCACTTAATTCAACTCTACTTATAAATGTATAGGCAATTTCATCTTTACTATAAGGAGACAAACTTAAAACACCTTTATTAGTATAACTATTTGAAAGTAAATTCAAATTATTGTAAATAACTTTAGAGTTTGGATAAAGATTTGATATTAGCTGATTTTTTTCAAGAATATTTTTTGTAATAGTCAAATCATTTATGTTAATAATTTTTACTGACTCTAAGGGAATAAAATCTAATTCAGAAATATGATCATTATCAGCTTTATTACATGTTGATGCAATTAATAAAAAAAGAGATAATAATATTCTTATTGAAAATTTCATTAATTGATTTGAAGGGTTTGTTGATTAGATTTAATTTTAAATGATTTTCTGTGATATTTTGTTATGCCAAATTTTGTTATCATACTTAAATGAAATTTTGTACCATATCCTTTATTTTTTATCCAATTATATTCGGGGAACTTTAAATGTAAATTAGACATATATTCATCTCTATATGTTTTAGCTAATATTGATGCTGCAGCAATATTCTGATACTTTTGATCACCTTTAATTATACACTGATATTCAATCTCTTTATATGGCTGAAATATATTACCATCAACTAAAATAAAATCTGGTTCAATATTTAAATTTTCTATAGACTGATGCATTGCTTTAAAAGTAGAATTTAAGATATTATTA